>Ga0209429_10001095_pt1 | contig 17355 bp, 13 predicted proteins | sample BarGraNGADG00212_3_FD_184493 | JGI IMG/M metagenome (GOLD analysis project Ga0209429, IMG submission 184493) | Arctic peat soil microbial communities from Barrow, Alaska - Barrow Graham LP Ref core NGADG0004-212 (SPAdes) (version 2) | ecosystem: Environmental > Terrestrial > Soil > Wetlands >...
TAGAACCAGAGAATAGCGAGTTGCTAACCGAACTTCATACAGTGAATGTTGACGTTGACCGAATAAATGAAGCAAGATTAGATTTATTAGAAGGTGACGAACTTTTTTATACACAAACCACAACTGGTGGTAAAAATTACATCGAAAATTTACAGCGTTCAGTCTTGGCGCCAGCTACATTGCGGCTTAAAAAAGGTGCACTGGTTATGGCTGTCAAAAACAGTCCTGAGCGTAAATATGTGAATGGCAGTTTGGGGATTGTGATCGGTTTTGAGTCCGGTACGGAATATCCAACAGTTGAATTCAAGAGCGGTAAAGTTGTGACGATGTCGCCCGACACTTGGGAATTGCGCGATGGCGATAAAAAACGTGCCAGTATTACGCAAATTCCACTGCGGTTAGCGTGGGCGATTACGGTTCATAAGTCTCAGGGGATGACGCTGGACGCGGCGCGAATTGATCTGCGAAAAGCTTTCGTTGAAGGCATGGGATACGTGGCTCTCAGCCGAGTAAAAAATTTGCGCAACTTGTATTTATCTGGTATAAATCAAATGGCTTTGAGGGTAAGTGAAGATGCACAAATTATAGATATCAACTTGCGTGATAAGGCAGCCAGAGACCTTAAACGGTTCGCTTACTTAGAAGAATTATCTAAAAAGCGTAAAATTGAAGTTCCGAAAAAATCACCAAAAGCCAGCGGTTGGAGTGAAAAGATCGCCAAAATGCGCGAAACTTACCCAAATGCTTATAGGCCTTGGGAAGTTAGCCAGGATGCCCTATTGAAAGAAAAATTTCAAAACGGCGCAACAATTAAAGAATTGAGTAAATTGCTAGGACGTCATGAAGGCTCAATTACAATGCGTCTTCAAAAACACTTTGGCGAAGACATCGTTCAATAGTAATTATAAGGTTATAATAGGTGATGACTATGGCAGAAACGCAACCCACTTCTAAATTTTCGAAACGCTTTTTATGGGGCGCGGCTACGGCTGCACATCAAATTGAAGGTGGTAATCATAACCAGTGGACGGTGTGGGAGCTAGAGAATGCCAAAGCAAAAGCGGTGCAAGCTGAGTATCATATCAATGATTATGAAAGTTGGGACCGAATTAAAACCTATGCCAAAGATCCTCATAACTATGTTTCGAATAAACTTGCTGATCATTATAATCGCTATAGGGAAGATTTCGATTTATTGCAAAAAATGCATATGAACGCATATCGCTTTAGTGTTGAATGGTCGCGTATTGAGCCTGATGAGGGCGTATGGAGTGCCGAAGCGATCGGGCACTACAGGCAGTATGTCGAAGATCTAAAACAGAGGGGTATCGAACCTGTTGTGACTTTATTCCATTTTACACTTCCGATATGGTTCGTCGAAAAAGGCGGTTTTGAAAGGCGTTCGAATGTTAAATATTTTACGCGTTTTGCCAAGAAGATTGTTAGTGAGTTGGGTCTGAATGTGCGATATATTATTACGATTAACGAGCCTGAAGTGTATGCTACCGAGAGTTACTATCATCAAAACTGGCCACCAGCCGTACGTAGTCACTATAAGTGGTGGAGAGTAGTAAATAACTTGGCCTATGCTCATCGTCAGGCGGCAAAAGCAATCCACAAACTCAATCGGCGCTATAAAGTTTCGATTGCCAAGAATTCAAACTTCTTTTATCCTGGCGATAATGCTTGGTTAAGCCGCTTGAGTGCGGCAATTATGCAATACGCCCAGGATGATTATTTTATAAAGAAGGTCATCAAACATTGTGACTTTTTGGGTGTAAATTATTATTTTAGTAACCGAGTGTATGGTTATCGGATTCACAATCCCGATCAAAAGCTCAGTGATTTGCAGTGGGATTTGCATCCAGCCGATATACAGTATGTGCTCGAAAGGTTGCATGATAAATATAGATTACCGATTATTATTACCGAAAATGGTTTGGCGGATGCGCAGGACAACCAGCGCCAGTGGTGGATTACCGAAACTCTGATTGGTATGCAAAAAGCTATGAGAAATGGCGTGAAACTAGAGGGTTATTTGCACTGGAGTTTGATTGACAATTTTGAATGGGCATATGGTAAATGGCCACGCTTTGGTCTGGCGGCGGTTGATTATAAAACAGGTGAGCGAACATTGCGGCCTAGTGCCCGCTGGTTTGGGCGTGTCGTCAAAAAGATACGAGATGTATAATAGCTAAGTATGAATGATCCATTTGCAAAAAATGATATAAAGATTGCAGTTATAGGCGGAGGTACGGGGAGTTTTGTTCTCCTTTCGGCGTTAAAAGAACATACAAAACAATTAGCTGCGATTGTTAATATGGTGGATGACGGCGGTAGCACTGGCGTACTTCGAGATGAGCTCGGTACATTGCCTCCTGGTGATGTACGACAGTGTTTGGTGGCACTTAGTGATTCGCCTAAAATACGCGATCTGTTTAATTATCGATTTGAAGAGGGGACATTTGGAGGTCATCCGTTTGGTAATATTCTATTGACTGCGCTCGAGAAAGTGACTGGCAGTTTCAGTGAAGCGGTTGAAACTGCATCGGATATTTTGCGTATTAACGGTATGGTTGTTCCGGCAACGCTTGACGACGTTCGCCTCAAGATGGAGTGGCCCGGAGCTAGTACTATCTTGCGCGGTGAACGTGTGATTGATGCTGATTATTTTAAATATGATCCTCGCCGAGCCACATTATCATTGGTCCCGTCGGCAACCGCCAATCCTACGGCGTTGGCGGCGATCGAACAAGCAGACATGGTCGTAATCACTCCTGGCGATTTATATACTTCACTAGGACCCCTGTTGATTATTGACGGGATTGCCGAGGCGCTGAAAAATACGAAAGCTATATGTGTTTACGTGTCTAATTTAGTAACAAAGCATGGTCAAACTACGGGTTTCACAGTCAGTGACCATGCAAACGAAATTGAGCGATTTGTTGGTGCACCATTCCTTGATTACGTATTTTATAATGAACAAACACCAGCTAAAGAAGTTGCGCACAGATATGAAGAAGAAGACGCCTTTTTGGTTAAAATTAATAAAAATACACTTAGAAAAGCAAAATACAAAGCTATCCCAGGCAATTTTTTGGGTAAAATAGCTCAAAGCGACAGATCGGACCTGCTACCGGTTACTCGTTCATTAATACGCCATGACGCAGGCGCCGTAGCTGATGCCTTGATCTCGTTATATGATAATGTAAGCGGATAGGGTGGCATGGCGAAACATATTGATACATTTTTTGCGCTCGATTTCGATAGATGCCTGGGTAATTATGAGGCCAACGTCAGGTTGATAAGAGAGGTTATCAACGAATTGTCCGCTATTGACGGGCAGACATTTCAATCGGCCCATGATGAAACAAGGGCCAGCGGGGTATCATTTCGTGTTTTAGACTATCTCAAAGAGACTGATTCAGGTATAGATCTGGATATTATTCAGAATATTTACATTAAGCGCGCTCAGGCGGCACCGGGCAGTTTGCTGGAATCTGGGGCGAATGAATTTATGGATTTCTTGCGCTTGGCTAACCATAGTTTTTGTATTATGAGTTATGGTGACAAGAATTGGCAAACTACCAAAATCACAGCTGCCGGTTTTGGCGATGTTGTTAAACTGATTGTTTCAAATGAGCACAAAGGTCGTCATATCGCAGAATGGTTTGACGAGCAGAGTGGTCATTTTATTATTCCAAAAGAATGTTTTTTGGACGGAATATCAAAAATGGCACGCGAAGTTGTGTTGATTGACGATAAAGTCAAGGCATTCAATGGGCTACCTGCAAAGGCAAGGGGATACTTATTGCAAGACATATCCCGTATTTATGCATCTCCACAGGGTAGAATACCTTCGTCTGTTAAAAGAGTTACTCGTTTGGATGAAATTATTGAACACGAATCTCGGATAGTACATACCCATTAACTTCTACTCTGTTAATACGGTTATTTGTCCACAGAACTGTGAATAACTGCACAGTAGGTGCTAAAAATGTCAAATTTTAGGCTTGAAGTGGGTAATTGTGGGTAGTATAGTTAGGTCAGTGGAAATAAGTGGTTAGCACCACCAAAAAAATAAACACCACTAAAATTAAAAAAATAACCTAAGCGGAGCCGAAAAGAGACAACAATATGGCAAGCGTAGATTATTTCGAACGGAAGCTTGACGACAAGCGCCGGTTAACCATACCGACCGAACTTCGAAATGAATTTGCTAGCGGTGTTGTGCTAACTCGCGGCTTTAATCAGTACTTGCATCTGTATCCAAAACACATTTGGGACAGGGAAGTCGAATCAGCACTTGGGGGCAATATTCTCGACGAGAAAATAGCTGACCTCAATGTAAAATTCAGACGCGGCAAGACCGAAGCAGAGCTTGACCAAAAACAAGGTCGGGTGACAATCGAGCAACATTTGCTTGACTATGCTGGGATTGACCGGGAACTGATTGCAGTAAGGGCAGGCGCATACTGGCGCATATTATCGCCCGATGCCGACGTTTAGGTAGAAGCCAATTTACTCGTTCCTTAACAATCTACGCATTATTAAACAAGAAAACTCTCGAGATCAACTATCTGGTAGTTAGGCGGTGGGCTACGGAACCACACTAAAAAATCCGCGCACATTACTCAAAAAACACACCTCCCAAAAAACTCCACCTCACACATAAGTCTCTCAACCGAATAATTTTTTCGCAGATTATGATTTGCCTTTGGCATTCATTGCGATAATTGTTCGGACACTTATAAAACAAAAAACAAACATTTTACAAAAACAAACAGCCATAGCTACCAGTTAGGTGATCTCGAACCGTCCCCGTGCTATCATAGAGACGAATGAGTATAAAAGAACATCCACCACACAATCTACTACATGTTCCAGTCTTGTTAGAAGCGACGGTTGAAGCGCTGCATCCAGTCCAGAGCGAGAACTATCTCGATCTGACTGCTGGATACGGTGGTCATGCCAGTCGAATTCTAAGCATTACTGGAAATTATGCCGAATCCGTCTTGGTTGATCGTGACGATTACGCTATCGAGCGTTTGAAATCACTGTCAGACAAGGGGGTAAGGTTGCTGCACACCGATTTTGTCACTGCTGCAAAACAGCTGGTAAAAGAGGGTCAGACATTTAACATCGTACTGGTTGATCTGGGGGTTTCATCACCACAACTCGATCAGAACGAGCGAGGGTTTTCCTTTACAAATAGTGGTCCGCTAGATATGCGGATGGACCGACGCCAGGCAAAGAGCGCAGCAACGCTGGTTAACAACGCCTCAGCAGAAGAACTAACGCATATCATTACTCAGTACGGTGAAGAGCCAATTGGGTTCTCAAGGACGATAGCGAATGCTATCGTCGCAAACAGACCACTGTCTAACACAAAGGAACTAGCCGATCTGATAAAAAATGCATATCGTGGTAAATGGAAGAAAACCCATCCCGCCACGCGCACCTTTCAAGCACTCCGGATTGCAGTCAACGATGAGCTACGGCAAATCGAAGACTTGTTGCCATTCTTGCCTGACCTATTAAAACCAGGCGGGCGAGTAGGCATCATTAGCTTTCATAGCCTCGAGGACCGTTTAGTCAAACACTACTTAAAAGAGCAATTTGACGCAGGATTCGAAGCTAAATTACTGCCACTGACCAAAAAGCCAATTGCAGGGAGTCAACACGATGTTCATAACCCGCGTGCGCGCAGCAGTAAGCTTCGCGTCGCAGTGAAAAAATAAAACAAAAATAAGGAAGGGGCAAAACACCATGCCAATTCACATTCCGGTACAATACACAGACATCGCTCAAATAGTGACTGTCCGCGTAAAGTAACGAACAAAATTTCGCTTCGTCCCGTCTTTGACGGGACGAAGCACCAAAATAAACATAAACAGAAACTCCACCACAATGTCTTATCAACGCACTCAAAATTTTAGCAGTCGACGCCGACAAAATTGGTCTCGCAACCAAAATACCGTTGCTTTTGCTTCAGCTATTAAACTTGGCCCCGTAACCCATACCGTGCTTATTGCACTTATGATTACAGTACTCGGCTTGATATATTTAACCCAAGCAACCCGTGTGACAAGTTATGATTATGCAACTCAGAAAATTGACAGTCAAATTGCGGACCTAAATGCGCAAAAAGCTGATTTAGAGATTGAAAACGCAAAATTAACTGCACTCGAAACTGTCAAAAATAGCAGTGTTGCATCAACAATGACAGCACCGACTTCGACAGAATACGTTCAACAATAAACTTATGAATTTAGAGCTACAAAAAGGCAGTCGTTCAAAAATCCTGGCGGCTATAGTGCTTGGCATTATGGCCGTATTTGTTATTCGGTTGTTTTATTTGCAGATAATTCAACACAATTATTATGTCAAAGTAGCCAATAGCGAGCAGTTGAAGCGTTTGGATATACCAGCCAAGCGAGGTCTTATTTATGCACTCGATAGTCAAACGCCTGTACCTTTGGTGATGAACCAGACAGTATACACTGTTTTCGCAGATCCTACAGTGACAACTGATGATAGTAAAATTATTGATACAATCAGGCAAGTGGCAGGCGGCAATGCTCGCCCTGATCTGCAGTCATTACTTGATAAAAAAGATACCCGCTATCAAATCTTGGCCACCAGGATTACGCGTACTCAGGCTGACAAAATAAAGAGCGCGAACTTAAACGGTATTGGTTTTCAAGAAGAATCTCAGCGAGTTTATCCTGAAGGGTCGCTTGCTGCCCAAACACTGGGCTTTGTCGATTTTAGTGGCGTTGGCCGTTATGGTGTTGAGGACTTTTTAAATAAACAATTGACTGGCACGGACGGATTATTGCAGTCAGTGACCGACGTAAATGATATACCACTTACTATTGGCAATAATAATATTGATCAACCGGCAGTTAACGGCAAAAATATTGTTCTTAGTATCGACCGTAACGTACAGTCACATGTTGAGCAGGCTTTGGCTGACGGTCTTAAGCGCACTGGTGCTACGAGAGGTAGTGTAATTGTAATGGATCCTCAGACTGGAAAGATTATGGCTATGGCGAATTTGCCGACATACGACCCTTCAAAATTCAATGAAGTACAAGATGCAATTTCATTTAATAACGGTGTTGTTTCTATCCCCTATGAACCAGGGTCAGATATGAAAACCCTGACGATGGCAACGGGAATTGACAATGGTGTTGTTACTCCAGATTCCACCTATGTAAATACCGATTATATCCAAGTTGATGACAGGACGATATCTAATGCCACCCTCGGACACACTGGTACAATCACTTTTCAGTACGCATTGAATTGGTCGCTCAATACAGGATTTGTTACGGTTGCAGAGCGCTTGGGTGACGGGAAGAGTATCACGCGTGAAGCACGTGATACGATGTACGATTATTTCTACAATAGATTTTACTTAGGACAACTAACTGGCGTTGAAGTGGCGGGGGAGGCAGTAGGTACTGTTATACCACCAACTGCGGTCGATGGTAATGCTGTTCGTTATTCAAACATGGCGTTTGGTCAGGGTTTGGACGTAACGATGGTGCAAGTGGCATCAGCTTTTTGTTCAATAGCTAATGGTGGTAAATATTATAAGCCAACAGTTTTAGCTGGCATCATAGATAGCAATGGAAAATATACGCCTAATAAAATAGCTAATTCATCAACACCAATTTCAAAATCGACTGCCGATCAGGTGCGCGAGATGACACACATTGCAAGGGATACTTTTTATGCTAGTACTGATAAGCCAGGATATTATATTGGTGGCAAGACCGGTACCTCCCAAGTGATTAAAGATGGGAAATATGCTGATGATGAGACCATCGCTACATATTTAGGCTACGGCGGTAGTGAAGATACCTCCAGGTATGTCATAATGGTACAGGTGTCTGGGGATCACAAAGAACTGGTGGGTAATTTGGCCGCTATGCCAATATTTACAGATATTTCTAACTGGATGCTCGATTATTTAAACTTGCAACCGAAAGGGTAGTATATGAATCAGGTATTAACCAATTTGACCCATGAATTAACGATAATTTTTACGCTAAGCGTGAGCGCCTTTTTATTGGCGATGCTACTAACGCCAGTCTATACATTTTTGGCCTATAGATACAAATTTTGGAAAAAGCAGCGCACTACTAGCACGACTGGCGAGAAACTGGAAATCTTTAATAAATTACATGCAGATAAGTTCAAGCGCAATATTCCGACTATGGCTGGAGTGATATCTGTGATTGCGATCACAGTTATAACCCTTGCATTTAATCTTGACAGAGGCCAGACGTGGTTGCCGCTGGCGGCACTTGTTGGTGGCGCGTTCGTCGGATTACTCGATGATATTATTAATGTTCGTGGCAATGGTAACGGTGTAGCTGGTCTGCGTTCGGGTTTGAAATTTACTATGATCACCGCTATCGGTCTAGCACTTGGTTGGTTTTTCTTTGCAAAGATTGGTGCTACGGCCATTCATATTCCATTTGTAGGCAACTGGGGGCTGGGGTGGGCGATTGTTCCGTTATTTGCGTTTGTCGTTGTGGCAACTAGTAATGCGGTTAATATCAGTGATGGGCTTGATGGTTTGGCTGGCGGACTGCTTTCAATCAGTTATGGTACTTTTGGTATTATCGCTCTCTTTCAATCGCAATTCTTACTAGCTGGATTCTGTTTTACAGTAGTAGGCGCATTGCTGAGTTATTTGTGGTTCAATATTTATCCGGCCCGATTCTTTATGGGCGATACGGGAAGTTTTGCGTTTGGCACTTCGCTGGGAGTTATAGCTATGCTGACCAACACGCTGTTCTTATTGCCGATTATCGGTATTATTTTTGTTATTGAAGCGGGCTCGAGCTTAATTCAGATTACCAGTAAACAATTCTTTGGTCGGAAAGTATTTATTTCGGCGCCAGTCCATCAGCACCTAGAGGCAACGGGGTGGCCAGAAACAAAGGTGACGATGCGTTTTTGGATAATTGCGGATGTCGCAGCGTTTATTGGTATACTATTAGCTTTAGCCGGAGGTAATATTTAACGTGCCAATTCCTGAAAGTCAAAGTTCAATGATGACGCTTTCTAGTGAAGGTCAGTTTTCGGATATGACGACCGTTCGCCGTCACCGGCCTGACTATTTAATCGTGCTTTATATGGGGCTTTTGATGCTTTTGGGGCTAGTTATTATGTATGCTATCGGTCCCCAGCGTGCTAATGTACTAAATAACGCTTACGGGAGTAATTATAGCGACATATATTTCTTCGTAAAACAGATAACTAGCTTGCTGTTCGCATTGTTGGCGTTTACGGTTATGGCTTTCGTGCCGTACACTTTGGTAACGAAATATGCCGGTAAACTAGTTCTGTTCGCTTTAGGCGCCTGTGCGTTCTTGGCGATTGCAGGTTGGGCGCACTTGGAGATTGCTCAGCAGACGTTGGGCGCAACACGTTGGTTTAACCTAGGTCTAATTGGAAGCTTGCAGCCTTCCGAGATGTTAAAGTTTGCAATTCTTATATTTATGGCGGGTTTCTTGGGCACCAAGATTAGGAAGGGAAAGCTAAATGATATTCGCGAAACCATTGTACCGGTAGCTATTCTTACGGCTGTTTCGTTGTTATTTATCGTTGTGATTCAAAAAGATTTAGGAACTGGCATTTCACTTGTCGGCATTATTGTGGCAATGCTTTTTGTTGGGGGGATAAATAAACGAAACGGCACTATTATTCTGATGACACTTGCTGCTACGGGGGTAATATTTGTTATCGGCGCACCACACCGTATTGACCGTATCATTACTTATCTGAAGGGCGATAAAACATCATCAACCAGTGACGACGCTAGTTATCAGATTGAACAGGCCAAGCTTGCAATTGGTGTGGGCGGGGTATCTGGTGTCGGCATAGGCAACAGCGTTCAGGCAACCGGTTATTTGCCGGAAGCTATAAACGATTCAGTCTTTGCCATTATGGGCGAAACATTTGGATTTGTCGGCCTAATTACGATATTAGCGCTATTTACAGCCTTGCTCATGCGCTTGCTAAAGTTGATGGACCACTTGGTTGACATCAGGTTAAAGTTACTGGTGGCAGGCGTGTTTGGTTGGTTCGGTTCTCATGTTATTCTAAATGTAGCATCAATGCTTGGTGTTTGCCCATTAACGGGTATCACGTTGCCATTGCTTAGCTTTGGCGGCACCAGTATGCTATTCATCACTGCAGCACTAGGGCTGGTGTTTCAGCTATCACATTACACAGTTCATTCATCAAGATTAAAGGAGGCGCAATATGAAGATTTTGGCAGTCGGCGGGGGCTCGGGCGGTCACGTCACACCGGTCGTAGCGGTTTTACGCGAACTTAAGCGCATTCATCCGAGAGCAGAGATAAGATTTTGGTGTGATAACACATTCGTAGCGCAAGCTCGTGCTATAATGGGTCATTTTGACGCAACTATTCCCGTCCAAACGATTATGGCCGGTAAATTACGGCGTTATCATCATCTTTCGGTTATGCGTCAGCTATTCTGGCCGTCACTTGTTTTGATGAATGTCAGAGATAGCTTTTTGGTTGGGTTAGGTTTTTTGCAAAGTATTGTGAAATTAATCATATGGCGACCAGACGTTATTTTTACAAAGGGTGGCTATGTGTGCTTGCCAGTGGGGATTGCTGCGCGCATACTTCGTATTCCGCTCGTTATTCATGATTCTGACGCCCATCCAGGGTTAACTAATAGGATACTTGGCAAGTGGGCGACAGCAATTGCAACGGGAGCACCACTTGAGTATTATTCTTATCCGGCCGATAGGTCGCGCCATGTTGGTATACCTATATCATCTGAGTTTCACGAGTTTTCAGACAAAGAACGTCAAGCCGCTAAAGTACAGTGGGGGATTAATGTGGACCGTCCGCTTATCGTTGTCACCGGTGGTGGGTTAGGGTCGCAACGCATCAATGATACGGTAACTTTGATGCTCGATGATTTGTTAAAGCTAGGTTCGTTGGTGCTTATTTCCGGCGCAGGGCAATATGATGAGCTGAGGTCAATCACGCCACCAAATGATGATAAATTTCAGCTTCACGCTTTTATTTCTAGCGATATGGCAGCGCTGCTTGGTGCGGCCGATGTCGTTATAGCGCGCGCTGGAGCTACGACTATACTTGAGTTGGCGGCATTGACCAAGCCGACCATTTTAATACCCAATGGTAAACTGACCGGTGGTCATCAACTAAAAAATGCCGCCGTTTATCTTAATGAGGATGCGGTCATAGTAATTGATGAGGATGCGATGATTGATAATCCGCAGATTTTAGTATCGGCAGTCAATGATGTGTTGTCTAATCCACAACGTTCCAATAAAATGGCAAAGGCGCTAGCTTCTTTTGCTCGACCAGATGCGGCGCGCGATGTTGCAGATATGATTATTTCTAGCGCTAAATAGACTATAATAAACACAAACGATATGAATCTATTCAAGAAAAAGCAATCCGACATACCTAGACGGCGATTGGTCGAACGTGACGCTAGCATGCCGACATCGTCGGATATTTTTAGGCGCAATCGAACACTGACAGGTACTACGTCAAATCATCTAGGCAGTACAAATGCCAAGTCTGATCTTGAATCATCAAGGACTCATTTGCATCATCTGTCTATTCAGCGCCGTAAAATCTTTAGCATTTTACTTGTCGTGTTCGTGTCGGCTGTATTCCTTTGGGCTCTAGTCAGCAATTTCACTGCCACGGTGGTTGTGGGTGTGTCGGATACGTCCATATCAAAGTCTGTTGATGCATCGATTTACGAAAAAGCCATACAGGAATATCTAGGCGATAATCCTATGAGTCGTTTGCGCCCCGCGCTGGATCAGCCAGTATTGGCTGTGTATGTTTCGAGCAAATTGCCAGAAGTCGCAAATGTTGTGCAACTGAATATAATAGGTATCGGTAAGACTAACTTTATTATCACGATGCGTACGCCGGTTGCTGGCTGGAGGATTAATGATAAACAATATTATGTTGATTCCAATGGTATACCGTTCGAAAAGAACTACTTTTCAGCACCAGCCGTCCAGATAGTTGACGATAGCGGCGTGTCATTGCAAGGGTCTGGTACAGCCATTGCAAGCAAGCGCTTTCTCGGTTTCGTAGGGCGTATTGTATCTTTGGCTAGTACAAGTGGTTATACGGTCACCCAGGCTATATTACCAGTTAATACGACGCGCGAATTAGAGGTTCGCCTCAAGGAAAATAATTTCTTGGTAAAATTATCAATTGACCGTCCGGCAGGGGAGCAGGTAGAGGATATGGTCAAGGCAGTGCAGTATTTTACTGGTCATAGCCGAACTCCAAGTTATATTGATGTACGTGTTAGTGGTAAAGCATTTTACGAATAAAGATAATTAGAATAGAGCACCTTACTCCGCCCCACTATTCAGTGTTCTAGATTTGTTCTATATTATCTAATAATCATTGTATATGTAAAAAACATATATTAATATAGAAATAACAAAAAAGCAAATATTATCCAAACTAGGCGAGAAGGGATAGGTATATTAAAAAGCATACGCAGGCTGTGGAAAAAGCTAAATGTCAAGCTGGGTCAATTAATGCGATCGACAAACCGAAAGTGATTCATACAAACACATAGTTGTATGTAGGTTATATGGTCAACAGACAATGTAAAAGTACATAAAGCTGTCGTTCTTGTAGTAGCGAACCCCTACTTTCAGTATAGAACACTACTGTATAGGTATAAGATAGATGTGTTACTAATCATCAGTGCATAATATATCTAATGTCGTAAAAGATATATTGTACGACGTTAAGTCTATGTATGAATTGTGAATAGCAAATCAGCTTCGTCGCGCCGTATATTATTAGTTTGTATGCCTATTCTACTACGGCTCTCATGTCACCCTTTTATGACTCTAGTTTTCCAATTTGTTATAACTTCTAACTTTTATTCATATACTATGCGGATTATTCTATGAATATGTTTTGATAATATATCCAAGTCTCGCTGTGCATTTCGGGTTGGCCAATCGCAAATATTTAAGCACATTTTTATCGTTCTAGTTTTGTTCTATTATCTTTCAATGTCTAGACAACTAATTATGGCAGAATTATTACCTGCTATCTATCGGTAACCAGCCATATTCTAATAGCCAATAGCTATATTCTAACTAATGTTTAATTTGTAACGTGCCGTCCGCTGGATTTGAATTTGTCCGAATCGGAGTATTATTCGATGTGATTGAACCTTGTCCTTCTATGGGAGTCTTTCTTTTGCGGTTGCGGGGGCGTTTGCGTTTAGGTTGTAATTCCGTATCTGCTATGACAGAGTTCGGCGCAGAGGGTGTGCCCTGCCCTACCGTCGTAATAACATTGTTGTCACCAACTGGCTGAATCTCTGTGGGCCATTTTATAACACTAGGGGTTTGAGGGCGCGGTGCGAATGGCCTTTGCCGGTTATCTTGTCTCAGTGGTGGTAGGTTCTGTGGCCTCTGTAGGCTCTCTGGTGGTCTGATGGCCAAAGATATCTCCTCTTCAATCTCGCTGCGGCTGCGGCTATAATTGCGACGGGTATTTTCAATAATCCGACCAGTGTTATCAATCTGTGGCGGCGGCAGTGTCAATGTGGTCGCATTAAAGGCCGGCGCCTTTTCGCCGTTTATGACCATATTTATGACAAAGTTGCGATTGTGCATCTGCAATAAGTCAGTAGCTTCAAATTGAGGCTCAAATTGCTTAGCTAGGATTGGAGCGTCATCGGCAGATATACGGAATGAAATCATCGTACCGACGTTGCCAAACACTGCATCGCGCACAGTTTCGCTCATCTGGCTAATATATTGGTTGGCAACAGTTAAATTAAGACCGTATTTACGAGCTTCAGATAGAATTGTGGCAAACGAATCGGTTGCAAAGTTCTGGAACTCGTCTACATACAAATAAAATGGACGTCGGTCTTCAATCCGCGGGATATCGCTGCGACTCATAGCGGCCAACTGGATCTTGGTCACCATAAATGCTCCTAGGATGGCGGCATTGTCCTCGCCAATCAGACCTTTTGACAAATTGACAATGAGTATCTTGCCCTCATCCATAATCTGACGGATATTGAACGTCGATTTTGGCTGTCCAATAATATTTCGAATGATTGGGTTAGCCGTAAAGGCGCCGACTTTATTGAGGACCGGTGATATAGCTTCGGCGACGAATTTATCATTCCAACTGGCAAACTCAACTTTCCAAAAATTCAAGACGACGGTATCTTGGCAATAATCAAGTGTTTCTTGGCGAAATTTTTTGTCAGTTAGCATTCGCGTGATATCCAGCATAGTTGTTGATGGGCGATCGAGTAACGCTAATATGGTGTAGCGAAGGATATACTCTAGGCGTGGACCCCACGATTCACCAAACATACGTTTTAGCACACCGATAACTTCAGAGCTAATATTGGTCTTTTGATTAGGATTAGTGACTTCAAGCGGGTTAAAACCTAACGGGTAGGCTGTGTCGGCCGGATTAAAGTATATAACGTCTTTTAGGCGGCTTCCTGGAATAAACCGCATATTATTAACTGCAAAATCTCCGTGCGGATCAATAATAGTATAGCCGTGACCATGGAATATGTCGCTTAACGCGAACAGTTCGAGTGTGCCGGTCTTGCCTGCTCCGGTTTGTCCAATGATATAAACATGCCGCGAACGGTCCGAGCGAAGCATTCCGAACTGATGATTAATGCCGCGGAAGTTGGTCATTCCAAAGGCGCTGATATTTTCGTCAATGGCGCTATTGCCAGTGATGATTGGTAGTTTGGCCGGCGGTTCAGCGGTTTTACTGCTGGCCCAGACGACATTTGGTGTTTCGACGTTAGTGTGTGGCAGGTGAAATACGCTGGCTAATTCTTCGATGTTAAGAATGAATCCATTATCAGCAAAGGTTCGCGCGCGGTATCCAGCTAGATCTTCTTTTTTAAAGCTAGCACTCGACATTTTGAAACCGTTCAAATTGGTACTATTGAATTGTTTAAACGTTCCAACAATCGCTTGCATACGTAAACGAGCGTTGACGGTACTCTCACCCAGATAGACAAGGCGTATTTTTACTTGGTATCCGAGTTTGGTGGCTTTTTTCTCGGCCTCTGAGATTCTGGTTTTGTCGCGCTCAGATAATTCCTTGGGAGCGCCAATCGTTCCTTTGCCAGCCTCGGGTGGTCGCCAAAGTGCCTCTAGTAGTCCGCCAAGCCACGCCAAATTAAATCCGCTTCCCATAACGGATTCGCCTTTTCTGACGCCTCGAATCCAGTAATCCGAGACTTTATGCCAATCGTCGGCAATTGGACGCGCCAAGATTTGTATCCAGACCTCTTCGCCGGTTGATTCTAGTTTTGCAAGTGCTCCGGTGATGCCGGCAAGTGGGTCAACCTCAAAGTTCTGAAAGGTTTTGATAGGCAGCATCTCGCTACCAGTAAGTGTTATTTCGGATGAATAGACAACACTGTGTTCGTATTCGTGAGCAACATAATCTTCGTCGGCTTCGCGAATTTGAACGCTTGGATATTGCGAATAAATTTGACCTTCAACGAAACTTCTGAGAGCTCGCGGCACCCAGGCGTAAAAGCGGATTTGGCCATTAACAGAGGCGATTTCGAAACTAAGGTGCTCTTGGACGCCGTTACTTAGTCTTAATTCGTCCTTATCGCGCAAAATACCATGAAGGCTGGCAAATAATTGCTCAGCCGCTAGCTCGCTTTTGTCATTGGCTCTTGGAATCTCAAGTACCAAGAGGTCGCTCTCGATGCTTTGCATAGCATCAATGTGACGATAATTGCGCCACGTCAAGTATACGAGGATAAGTATAATTGGTAACCATACATACCATTGCAGCAACAAATTTATAATAGATAACAATATGCCCATAATTGCCTCCTTATTGTCTCATTTAAGGGGCAAATTGGCAATGTTAGTTTGACTTTGGTTCAAAGGCATACGTTGCCTTGGCGACACGCTTGAATTGGTCTTTACTTTGGAGGTTTAAAAGAATTGTCGTTTCTTTTACCTGACGGCTTTTAAGCACTCGTTTGACGATTTCGTCACGGTGGAGCGGATTTGGCGATTTTTTGAGGACGTCAGCGATGATATCGGCAACTGTTCCTCGGCTGAATCCCCAACTATCAAGTGCATAAATACCGCGGCCAATTAGAACGAAACGTGAGTCTTTGATGAGTTCGTTATGAATTGCTTGGGTAGTGACATCTTTACGCTTGAAACTACTATCTTTGATTGAGCCTGCAATTTCAGAAAAATGCATAGGTTTGCTATTCTCGGCTAGAATTACATAAATTTTATCACGAATATTCTTGGGGTTAACGGTTGGCCATTTAACTAGACCCCAATTGTCTTTTAGGTGAGCCAGCAATTTGGAAACACTGGCTAGTGCGCGGACGTAGTTTGGGTGTTCGTAAGACAATTTGTCGTGTAGCTGCTCGATTGTTAGTGGTTCGCCTTGTTTCTTGATGGTTGCAACAATCTTGTCGACTTCGCTTCGTATTTTCTTGTCATCGCCATATTCGCGAATTCCAACACTATGAAAATAGTTATCATTGCTATCAACTACAGTCAGACCTGGGGCGAGTTCGGCAATAAACGCAACGCGGGCACGATCTCGTTGGTTACTTGTGCCTTCGAGCAAATTGTCGGCTAAATCTTGAACACGAGCAACACGCCCCATTTCGGTTAGTGTGCGGATAATAACTTTTTCAACGTTGCCAATCGATGTTATTTTACCAGTTTCGGCAGCTGTTTTGAGCTTGGTAAGGATAGCCTTTTCAAGTTGACGCACACGTTCGCGCGTGATGCCGAGTAGCTCGCCAATCTGTTCAAGCGTTTCGCGACGGTCATATAAGCCAAAGCGACGCGTAATAATTTCGCGTTCGCGCTCCTGGTCAATGATGGCTAAAATGTCGTTAACGCTAGCTTGAAGGTCGATGGTTGGTTCTTTTTCTGGCATATCGCTCATAGTCTTTTCTTTCTTTCTGTCCACCCCAGAAATAGCTTTTCTATTAAATATACTTTAGATTATAAAATATAATTTTTATAAAGTCAAATACTTTATATACTGGACTCATTATAGCATGAAGTAGACATGTTATGTAAATAGTGGTGTGGGACTGTTTATGACTTGCGCTTTGTGGTTTTGCGGGTCGTTGTACGCCGTTTTTTGCTGGCAGGGGCGGCTTTTAGTAATTCTTTAGCCTGTTCGAGGGTAACAGTCTTAGGATCTGTGTCTTTTGGGATCTTGGCATTTTTAGTACCGTCGGTGATATATGGCCCAAAACGGCCTTTTAACACCTT
>Ga0209429_10001096_pt1 | contig 17348 bp, 13 predicted proteins | sample BarGraNGADG00212_3_FD_184493 | JGI IMG/M metagenome (GOLD analysis project Ga0209429, IMG submission 184493) | Arctic peat soil microbial communities from Barrow, Alaska - Barrow Graham LP Ref core NGADG0004-212 (SPAdes) (version 2) | ecosystem: Environmental > Terrestrial > Soil > Wetlands >...
GACGTCACCAACGGCATCCTCCTGCGTGCCGATATCCACAAGCTGTTCGATGCCGGCTATGTCACCATCGACCCTGACGGCTATCGGTTTGTGGTCAGCAAGCGCCTCAAAGAAGACTACGACAATGGCAAGGAATACTACCAGCTCCATGGTTCACGCATCCTGTTGCCAGAGGATTCGAACGCGTGGCCAAACGAGGAAAGACTCAAGAGCCACAATTCCGAGCGGTTTGCTGAATAGATCGAGGTCGGGAGGCGTCACCCGAGTCTATGTGATGACTTAGTTTCACGGGTCTCTTGAAAGTGTTTACCTTTTGGGTTAACATAATATGAACGATGGAGGGCAAGGGTGGTTATCCTGTTTGCAAAGAACAAACTGCAGAAAGAGTTCTCAGACGACAACAAGCTGAAGCAAGCACGAGGAAGTCGTCAGGCGAAGTTGATACGGCAACGTCTGTCTGAGCTGAAGGCCGCTGACACGTTGGCGGACATGTGGACGTTGCCCGCCGCTCGCTGTCACGAACTGACGGAAGATCTGAAAGGCACCATCTCTTTGGATTTGGACTATCCATATCGCCTGCTTATCAGTGTCAGTGGAGACAGCGTCGAGTATCGGCCGGATGGAGGTCTCGTGCACGAGAGCGTTACAGTTATCATTGTTGAGGGGGTAGTGAACACACATGAATAGCAAGAGGAGATTATACGAATACCAAGGAGAGGTTGCCTCGGCACCCGGCGATACGCTCAAGGAGACTCTGGAAGCTATTGGGATGAGTCAGAGTGACCTGTGTCGTCGTACCGGTCTGACTGCGAAGACAATCAGCGGCATCATCAATGGGAAAGAACCTCTTAGCCAGCAGACCGCACTGCAACTCGAGACGGTCCTCGGCGTTCCTGCATCCCTCTGGAACAACCTGGAGCGTCAGTACCAGGAGTACAGAGCTCGCAGCGTTCAAGCTGAGCAGATGCGTGAGCAGAAGGGCTGGCTACGCAAATTCCCGATGCGCCAGCTCCTTGAATGGCGGTGGGTCGAGCGCTGCGCAGACGTCGCGCAACAAGTACTGGCGTTGCTTCAGTTCTTTGGCTGTTCCAGTCCTGAGCAATGCGAGAGATATATGCAGTACTCTACCGTACAGTATCGAAGGTCAGTGAAGTTCAGTGCTGACGAGTATGCTCTGATTGCCTGGCTTCGGCAGGGAGAGCGCATGGGGCAACAACTGCAGTGTTCTACCTATGATGCTGCCACTTTCAAGCAATCGCTTCAGGAAGCCAGGCACTTGTCGACCGAGAAGTCGGAGGAGTTCGTTTCACAACTCCAGGGTCTGTGCGCTCGTGCCGGGGTTGCTGTCGTGTTTGTTCGTGAGCTACCTCGGATCCGCGCCAGCGGGGCCACTCGATGGTTGACGCCCAACAAAGCGCTCATTCAGCTGGATCTGCGGCACAAATGCAATGATCAGCTCTGGTTCAGCTTCTTTCATGAGGCTGGCCACGTGCTGCTACATGGAAAGCGCCAAGCTTTTCTGGACGGACTGGATGGCGAACAGAACGAGCTCGAAAAGGAAGCGGACAGATTCGCCAGTGACACTCTCATTTCTGGCCCTGCATATCGCGGCTTCGTTCAGAGGAGGCATTTCACATCTGCGGCAGTCTCGTCATTTGCCCGTGAACAGGGCATTGAGAGTGGCATCGTCGTTGGCAGATTGCAGCATGATCAGTTGATACCATACAATCGACTGAACAGTCTCAAGGAGAGGTTAACATGGAAATAGGAACGCTAGCTGGGCTACTCGCGATAGCATTAAGCGGGAGTGCTGTCACATGAGGACAGAGAGCAAGGCAGCACAGATGATGATGTTGATGGCGGAGAGCATTCCAGTTCGTATCATCAGTGAGCCACTGGTCAGTCATGATAAGATGGAACCCTATGGAGATGCCGTCATCGGCATGCGTGCTGCTCAATTCGATGTTGCAGGGGTTGTTGACCGTGTCGGCAATGTCCTGGGTTACATCGACGTCAAAGGGAGACTGAGTGGCACGTGTGGCGATAAGAACCACATACATCTGCTGGATCCAGGCAGCGTGGTCACCGACGCAATGCCAATCGCCGAAGCCGGGTCTCTCATCGCAAGGAAAAGGCACGTGTTCGTTCTCGAGAGAAACAAGGTCACATACATTGTCACCAGAGCTGACCTGCAGAAAGCGCCTGTGCGGATGATGATCTTCGGGGTTATCACGGTCCTGGAGATGCACCTGACCGACGTTCTGCGACGGGAGTGGCCGGGTGACGAATGGAGTAAATGCGGCTCGTTCACTCCCAAGCAAGTCAAGGCCATTGAAAGTGCTTTCCAACAAGCCAGAACACGCAATGACGAGACCGATATTCTGGGCTGCATGGATCTGTATGACAAGTCGCTGCTTGCTGGTGAGACAGCCAGCTTGTTTGAGGTTCTGCGAATCAATGGTCCCGACGACCTCGAGTCATCAGATCTAGCTGACATCCGCAGACTCAGGAATGCCGTCGCTCATGGAAAAAGTTTGGTTACGTCAAATCGATCTTGGAACAAGGTCCTGCAAATCACGATCGAGGCTCACAAAATGTCTAGAGTGCTTGAAGCAGTACTGGAGGACAACACTGCGAACGGTTGTTCCCAAACAGGAACCTCAGAGGAACTATGACAAGCGTCAACAAGTGGCTTGAGCTGGTATGCGGCGCAGCCCAGCATCGCGTAGGGCTGGCAGTCTGGACCACGAGACAGGAGACAGCATCGAGCTGCGTGATTAGCGGCATGGCTTATGACAGCCAAGTCAGAGCAGGTCTTGGAGTGCTGCAAGTTGAGGTTGAGGAGTTGCTGAGTAGTGCCTCTCGATTGCCACGTCTCAGCCCAAAGAATTAGCGCTACATTGCAGATCACGTCGCTGAATTTGTCGAAAGCGCTTATCAGAACGTCCTATCTGAAGCATCTACATCGTTCGACAAAGGTCTGGCATGCAGACTTGCCCAGCAATATGAACAACTGAAACCAGGCATCCTTGGATCAGTTGTGCTTTGGGGCGAGATTGAATCGTAGCGTCGCGCCGACCAGGTTTGGGCTGTCATCAGGGAGGTTGTTCGCATGACTCTCAGTGCGGCGGTGGGTGCTCTGGCCACGCTACTGGTGACACAGGTCCTGTAGCTCTAATAGAACGATAGACCATCTTTTTGGACTTGCCGCAGCAAGCGATTAGAATATCAATCGTGCTGTGCAAGGCCCAGCAACGTCAGCAGTATTGGGCTTGGCGTAAGGGAGGGACATAATGCCAGAAATATATGACAACATAGAGCAGAAGCTGTTGCCATCGCTGAAAGAGACAATAGGAAAGGCTGATCATGGGGACTTCTGTGTGGGGTACTTGAACCTGCGCGGTTGGGGACTCATCCAGGATGTCATCGATGGGTGGCAGGGTGGCGACGGTCAATGCTGTCGGCTCCTCGTCGGGATGCAGCATCTCCCGAAGGAGCAGTTGCAGCAATTGTATGGCATCGACACCGATGCTCAGGATGTCGACAACCGACAGGCAATTGTCATCAAGAACCGCCTGCTGGCTGAATTCAGGGAGCAGCTGACGATAGGCGCCCCGAGCAACAACGACGAAGCGGCACTGCGCAAGTTGGTCGCCCAGATCAAGGCGCACAAGGTCGTCATCAAGCTCTTCCTGCGTCATCCTCTGCACGCGAAGTTATACCTGCTATATATGAACCGGGAACAGATGTACCCGCGGGTGGGTTACCTTGGCAGTAGTAACCTCACCATGAGTGGCTTAGATCGCCAGGGTGAGCTGAACATCGACGTCCCTGACAGGGACGCGACGACCAAGCTCGAAAAGTGGTTCAAGGACCGTTGGGACGACCATTTCTGCCTCGACATCTCGGAGGACCTCATCAAGATCATCGACAACAGTTGGGCGCGTGAGGACCTCATTCCGCCTTACTGGATCTACCTGGATATGGCCTACCACCTATCGCAGGAAGCGCAGGCCGGGATGAGCGAGTTTTCGGTGCCGGTGGACTTTCGCAAGAAGCTGTTCCTGTTCCAGGCCGCGGCGGTGCAGATTGCTGCTCACCACTTGGACAAGAGGGGCGGCGTTCTCATTGGCGACGTGGTTGGTCTGGGCAAGACGATCATGGCTACGGCAGTCGCCCGCATCTTCGACGACCAGGGCCTGGACACGTTGATCCTATGTCCCAGGAACCTTACGAAAATGTGGGATGGATATGTTGCAGATTACCGTCTGCATGCCAAGGTTCTCTCTACCAGCCTCGTGCAACAGGAATTGCCCGACCTGCGCCGCTATCGGCTGGTGGTCATCGATGAGTCGCATGACCTGCGCAATCGTGAGGGGCACCGATACAGGGCAATTCGGGAATACATCGAGAAGAACGAGTGCAAGGTGATGCTGTTGACAGCAACACCATACAACAAGGACTACGTTGACATAGCCAATCAGTTGCGACTGTTCATCCCCGAAGACCGTGATCTGGGCATCCGACCTGAACTGTACCTGCGCGATGTGGGCGAATTGCGGTTTCGAGAGAAGTATCAGGCCTCACCACGCAGCATCGTGGCCTTTGAACATAGTCAATACCCGGATGACTGGCGCGACCTTCTGCGCCTGTACATGGTGCGGCGCACGCGTAACTTCATCATCGAGAACTACGCAGCATTAGATGAAAGTAATGGCCGCAAGTACCTCGAGTTTGATGATGGGCGCAGGTCATACTTCCCAACACGTGATCCCAAGACCATCAAGTTCACCGTTGACGAGAACGATGCAGACGATCAATACGCTCGGCTCTACACGGCCAAAGTCGTCGATATCATCAGCCACTCGTCCTTGCCTCGTTATGGTCTGGGCAGTTACGTCGCAGGGGACGCATCGGTGCAACCAGACGAATCCGAGAAGAAGGTCCTCGAGGACCTGTCTCGTGCTGGCAAGCGACTTATCGGGTTCTGTCGCATGGGTTTGTTCAAACGGCTGGAGAGCGGTGGACAGGCATTTGTGCAGTCGATAGAGCGCCACCTGGTGCGCAACTACGTCTACTTGTACGCCCTGGAACACGACCTGCGTCTGCCGATTGGAACGCAGGACGCTGCCCTATTGGATTCCTCCCTGTACGATGATGACGCTGAGATTGCTGATGACCTCCTGCCCGAAAATGGCGGCGGTAAGGGCAGTGCCGAGGAGGCAGCATTGTCATCCTGCGCCCGCACCGAGGCTGGCTACAGAGAGTGTGCAGCTCGGATCTACGGGTTGTATGACTTCCAATACCAGTCGCGCTTCAAGTGGGTGCGTCCTGCGCTGTTCAAGCCGCAGCTACGCACCGACATCGAGGTAGACACGGCGGGTCTGAGTGAAATCTTGCAGATGTGTGGCCGGTGGCGGCCAGAGAAAGATGAGAAGTTCCATCGGCTCGTGCAGCTATTGACGGAGGAGCACCCGGACGAGAAGGTGCTCATCTTCAGTCAGTTCGCTGACACGGTCAACTACCTTGTCGAGCAACTGAAACGTGCGGGGTTGGAACGCGTTGCGGGTGCAACAGGTGATTCGGCTGATCCGACCGGTCTCGCCTACCGGTTCAGCCCAGTAAGCAACAATAAGCGTGAACACATCGCACCGGAGGACGAACTGCGAGTCTTGGTTGCGACAGACGTGTTGAGCGAGGGACAGAACCTGCAGGACTGCCATGTCGTGGTCAACTACGACTTGCCTTGGGCAATCATCCAGCTTATACAGCGGGCAGGACGTGTGGACCGCATCGGACAGATGGCGGATACGATTACATGCTGTTCATTCCTTCCAACGGATGGGGTTGAACGCATCATCCGCCTGCGTGAAAGGGTACGGAGGCGCCTGCGCGAAAACGCCGAGGTGATTGGGACCGACGAGGCGTTCTTTGGCGATGAGAGCAACGACGTGGCAATACGTGATCTGTACAATGAGAAAGCTGGACTCCTGGACGACGATGGAACCGACAACGACGTTGACCTGGGTTCCTACGCCTACCAGATCTGGAAGCGAGCGACAGACGCAGATCCATCGCTGAAGAAAGCCATCGCTGACTTGCCTGCTGTCGTCTATTCGGCAAAAGCCATTCCTGAAGACGTCCAGCAGCCAGATGGCGTTCTCGTGTATGTTCGCACCTCAGAGGGAAACGACGTACTGGCGCGCTTGGACAACCACGGCAACATCATCAGTCAGTCTCAGAAAGGGGTATTGGATGCAGCGGCATGCTTGCCTGGCACGCCCGCCCTGCCACGGCATGAGATGCACCATGCATCGGTGCAGAAGGGTGTCAAACAGCTGGTGGACGTTGAGCAGAACGTCGGTGGGGGTCTGGGAAAACCCAGTAGCGCGCGTTCCCGTACGTACGAACGGCTGATGCGTTACACCGATCAGGTGCGCGGCACGTTGTTTGACACAAACGATCTGCGACGTACGGTTGAGGACATTTACCGGTACCCTCTGCGCAGTGGCGCGGTGGACGCATTGAACCGGCAGATGAGAGCAGGTGTCACCGATGCAAACCTGGCAGAACTGTCCATCAGTCTCAGGGCTGAGAACCGTCTAAGTGTCATAGAGGAAGAGCAGCAGCGTGAAGAGCCGTCCATCATCTGTTCGTTGGGCGTGTACCACGCGGGTACTGAGGGTTGAGATGAACCTGGATACGGATGTCGTCAAGAAGCTGCTGCGTTCGTTTGAGTTTGAGCCGTTGTTCATCGAGCTTGGATGGGATCATCTGGAAGTTCACCCGGTGGACATCACTGTTGACCACGAGACACACCAGCTGAAACCCGTCGCGCAAAAACGGGGAATACAAGTGTATGTCTGCTGGGCCGACCGAATTCCCGGCGCGGTGGTGCGCCACAAGATCGACTCGCGTTTGACGCACAACGTGCACGAGCACCTGCTCATCTTCGCCGAGACTGGCAAGTCCCGGCAGATCTGGCAGTGGATGGCACATGAGACCGGCCAGCCGCACTTTCTTCGCTCATTTGAGTGGCGCAAGGGGCAAGACGGCAGCATTCTGGCCCAGCGGCTCGCCGAGATCGCAATCCCGATCAATGAAGAGGAGTACATTGACCTCACGCTAGTTACGCACCGCCTGAAGGATGCTTTCGACCGTGATCGGGTGACCAAGCGTTTCTATGAGCGCTTCAACAAAGAGCGCGAGCAGTTACAGGGATCGATTTTGGGGATGTCCGATGATGATGCCAAATGGTACACCTCGGTTGTCGTCAACCGGCTCATGTTCATCTACTTCCTGCAGAAGCAGGGTTACCTGGCTGGGGGCGATCGAGACTACCTTCGTGGCAGACTGGAGTTCACGAAGCGGAAGGGGCCCAATCACTACTACTGGGACTTCCTCCGCCCATTGTTTTTCGAGGGGTTTGCCAGAGCGGAACGCACACCAGAGGTTCAGCAGTTGCTTGGTGACATTCCGTACCTGAATGGCGGTTTGTTTGCTCCTCACGCCATCGAAGACAAGTACGGCAAGAAGATTCAGATTCCTGATGCTGCGTTTGAGAAACTGCTCAGCTTCTTTAACGCCTATCAGTGGACCTTGGACGACCGTCCTTTGGGCCACGAAGACGAGATCAACCCGGACGTCCTGGGATACATCTTCGAGAAGTATGTCAACCAGAAACAGATGGGCGCGTATTACACTAAGGAAGACATCACGGGCTACATTAGCCAGGAAACCATCATCCCACGCCTCTTCGACATGGTCAAGGTCAAGTATAAGCCAGCGTTCAATGGCAGTGACTCTGTTTTTGCCTTACTGAAGAGTGACCCCGACGCATACATCTACGCCACGATGCGCAAGGGCGCTCGGGATTTGGACGGAAACAAGATGAAGCTGCCAGATAAGATCGCCCAGGGTCTTGGCGATATCGGCAAGCGTGGTGACTGGAACAAATCCGCCGACGAAGAGTTTGCCCTCCCAACCGAAATCTGGCGGGAAGTCGTCGCTCGGATGCAGCGATATGAGGATGTTCGGCAGCTCTGTGCCAGCGGCGACATCAAAGATATCAATGATCTCGTCAGCTACAACCTCGACATACGCCAGTTCGCCCAGGACGTCATAGCACAGAGTGATGACCCAGTGTTTGTTTTGGAGTTCTACAAGGCTCTGACGAACATCACGGTCCTCGACCCGACCTGTGGTTCCGGGGCGTTCCTGTTTACAGCCCTCAATATCCTTGCTCGTCTGTACGAGGTCTGTCTGCAGCGCATGGAGCAATTTCAGCAGGATGGGGTCACGTACACCGGACAGGCGTTGCGAGCAGCACAGCAGTTTGACGGGATTCTCAGAGAAGCGGACAAGCATCTCAATCGTCAGTACTACGTCCTTAAGTCAGTGGTGGTACACAACTTGTATGGCGTCGACATCATGGAGGAAGCGGTCGAAATCTGCAAGCTGCGTCTCTTCTTGCGACTGGTCGCCGAGCTCAAGCCCGGACAGCCCGTCGAACCGCTACCCGACATCGACTTCAACATCAAGGCGGGCAACACCTTGGTCGGATACGTGCACCTGAAGGATGTCAAGGCTTCGCGAGGAGAGGAGTTCTTTGGCAAGGATAGGTTGCCAGTCATTGAACAGGAAGCGGAGGACCTTGCACGCCTGTATCGCAAGATGCAGGAGCAGCAAATGACCCTTGGTGGCAGGATTACGTCGGAAGACAAGCGAGCCCTGCAGCAGCGCAGGAATCGGCTGGTAGATGAACTGGACAAGTACTTGGCATATGATTATGGCGTTCAAACCGAGAAACCAAAGACGCTTGACAAGTGGCGTCTCAAGACGCAGCCGTTCCACTGGTTCGCCGAGTTCTACGATATCGTCAGCGGCGGTGGTTTCGACGCAGTGATTGGAAACCCTCCTTACGTCGAGTACTCCAAGATCCGCGACGACTATCAGGTTCTCGACTACCGGACGGAAAGCTGTGGCAACCTCTACGCGTTTGTGGTAGAGAGATCGCTTGGTCTACTTCATGATAGTGGCAGGCTCGGCTATATCGTTCCGCTAGCATCCTTTGCGACGCAGCGTATGGTTCCGTTGCAGCGAGAGTGCATTGCGGCTAGTCGACGTACTTGGCTAAGCAACTATGAAGCAACCTCCAATCCGTCAACCCTGTTTGTGGGTGTCAAGATTCAGCTCAGCGTGATTCTCCTTCAGCAAGGCTCGTGCGCAGGCACAACAATTCATGTTACCCGATACATGCGGTGCTTTGCTGATGAGAGAGATACTCTGTTTGAGCGGCTTGAGTACTGTGTTCTACAAGACGCAGACAAGTGCCTTGAAACAGGGTACCCCAAAGTATCTTCTGCGCATGAACTTCAGCTTGTGCGCTGTGTCAACGACGCAGAACGCAATCTTCGCGATGATATCGGTCGCGGGAAATCGCGGATCTACTATCGCAACATGGGAAACTTTTTCTTCAAGCTTGCTTTCCTTGAACGTCCGCTCTACGAGAAGAACGGTCTTGCGCAGAACTCCTCGACTGTCTCCGAAGTGGCCGTGGTTGACGACGACGCTGCATTGTGTGCAGTGGCCTCCATAAATTCTAGCATTTTCTACTACTACTGGCTTCTGTTCTCGGACTGTTACCACACGACGCTGCGAGATATCTCCAGATTCCCCTTGAGTTCTCAATCTCTCAGTGATGCGCAGAGGGTCAGCCTGAAGATAGCTGCCAACAAGCTACTGGAGGCGCTCGAAAGTAAATCTATGTTGCAGAGGGAGAGCAAAAAAGATGGTACGCAGCGCTTGTACCGGCGGTATTTCCCTCAGACGTGCAAGCCACTTGTTGACGAAATCGATGACATCATCGGGCATGGGCTGAGACTGACAGCTGAGCAAGTAGATTTCGTGAAGAACTACGACGTCAAGTACCGCATGGGGGCTGACGATGAGGATGGGGAAGACAATGAATAGGGTGACGCAGACCTCAACGACGCTTTCCATCGAAGCAATTGCCGAACTTGTAGAAGACCACGCTCCAGAATCAGGTACGCTGGATTTCAAGGAGACGCTTGTCCTGGACAAGATGGAGACGAAGCGGGACCTGGTCCGCGACGTTTCCGCATTCGCCAATGCGTCGGGTGGATGGATCATCGTCGGCATCAGCGAGCAGGGAATGCCACACCATGCGGCGAGTTGGGCGCATCTATCGACGGCGGATGCTGAGGGAATTCGTAAGCAGGTGCTCGATCTCTATTCGTCTCACATCGATCCAGCGATTCCTGGCTTTGATGTGCAGACCGAACTGGTGCCTGATAAGACGTTTCTCGTGATCATCAGCATCCCTGCTGGCCAGGTTCCGCACGCTGTGACCGGTTTTGACAACGCAACCGACCATTATATCAGAATTGGCGACCAGAAAAGGCAGATGACCCACTCTGAACTGCAGGCCGCATTTGTGCGAGCCAGCAATCAGCGGGACGCGCCAGAAACAAGGGACGGCCTTCCAAATGGTCGGTCTGCAGTGGAAGAAGCCCTTCAGACTGCCCCGGCAACGGTGGCGGATCAACCCTTCTTCTTCATTTCAGGTGCTCCGGTGGCTCTGCATGCAGATGCGCTCGACCTGCAGTCGCAGGAAGTGCTAGAGATCCTTGCTGAGAACGCCGACGGGCGCACCATTGAAACCACATTAGGTTGGGTCGTCAGCAAGGCAAAGACGGTGTACCGGGGCATTGCCGCGTCTATTGGTCCTTATGCCTTTTCCCTGCGCGATGATGGCCTGATGACGTGGACAATCCGAATCGACGATGACGAGGGTTTCTACCGGGCAGAGGGAGAAGGCCGCCCAAAAGTGTTCAGTCCGTATTCTGTTGTCGGATATCCCTTGTCGTTCGCTCGTTTGTTCTGTGCCCTGCGGGGCAGCATGGAGGGGACCTCGGGTCCTTTTGCGATTCAGATGACATACGGTGGTTGCCAAGACATCGTGCTGTATCCGGGGTGTATCGGACTGCCCCATCACCGTCCTACGCCCTTGCCAGAAGAGTCAGACAAGGGGCGCATGAACGAGCGACTCCTCAAATTGCCATATGAGCCAATGAAGTTCAACTCGCTCTTGCCCGCCGACTGGATTGCCCGTGACCTGCTCAAACACTTCTACCAAGCTTTCGGTTATGTGCAGGAAGACATCCCCTTCTGGGACGCCACGGAGAAGGTATTTGGCTTGGCTCCCAAGCAACATCAGCAACCTTGAGATGACCATCGATCTGGTTCCTTGCCGTGATCTGGAATTGTCCTCCGCAGTCATCTCATCGGACTCTGGGTCTGTTGAGGCCGTTGGCGGTCGCGACCTGCTTGCCATGGCCAAACTTGCCGTGTTCTGCTCCATCGAGTGCCCTGGCGAACTCATCCTGCAGACCTACGACCTCGCGAGGCTTCTCGCCAATATCGGTCATTGGGCTGTCATCGGCGGGTTCCAATCGCCTATCGAGCAGGAGTTCCTCATTGCACTGCTGCGCGGGACGACGCCTGCCATCGTGTGTCCCGCACGCACGCTGCACGCTACATCGCTTGTACCTTATCGCCAAGCCATCGACCAGGGCAAGTTGCTGCTGATGTCACCGTTTGCCTCGCATGAATGTCGTATGACCCGGCAGACGTGCGAGCGGCGCAACACTTTCGTAGCAGCTATGGCCGACCGTGTGTTTGTGTCGTATGCCAGTCCAGGTGGCATGGTTGAACGCATGTGTCGCGGTCTGCTAGCGCAACACAAGCCAGTGTTTACTTTTGACAGCCAGTACAACCGCACCATCATGGACGCAGGTGCTATCGGCGCTTCTTGCGATGAAGCAGGACTCGCGCGACTCGTCGATGGAATTGATGGCAATTGGATTTCTGTGTCGTCAGCCCTGCGCTGACAGCACGATACATGGGAGGTAAGGAATGAGAATCGCGAGTGTACCGTCATGGAAGTTTGCTGATGTTGTTGTCGCCAACAGCGTGTGGGGCTCCAACCGATCCCACTTTAGTAAGTGGGAGCCTAGTGAGACCCTGGTGCTGCTGGTTGGCAAGGAGGGAGTCCTCGTTGCGACGGTGAGTGGCACGCCATTTACATCTAACCAGATGGTCTGGGAGGAGGACCTATACGAGTATCGCATTCCCGTCCATGTCGACAAGGTTCTGCGAGGTACTGCAGGAGTGACTGCTGGCCAGGCGGTCCGCGTGGCCCTTGCTGTAGGTCTGGGTGGCTACTACGGCGCCTACATCATGAGCCAGAGCAAGCTGCCAGAGGAAGTGGAACTGCTGGTGACGAAAACTCTCTAGACAGAAGTTACACATCCGGCACTCAGCATTTCGGGGAGGAGAAATGGAAAACGGACTCGTGTTTGGTGGTATCACATTGACAGTATCTAGCTCGCTGGATCTCATCGAATCCGGTGCGATCATGCTACCTGAGCTTCAGCGCCCGTTTGTATGGAAAGACAAGCAGGTCATCGACCTTCTTGATTCCATGTACAAGGGATTTCCCATCGGGACCTTCCTCTTCTGGAAGAATCCCTTCGCCGCTAACTCTGGCAGCTCGCCCTTAGGGCATGCTGGCGGCATCACTGTGAAGCAGTCCAATCCAGACTATCTTGTCATCGATGGTCAGCAGCGCCTGACGTCGCTGTATGCCATATTTCACAACAAAGTGGTTATTGACAAAGAGTACAAGAAGCGAGACATCCGAATCTCGTTCTGCCCCACGACCGGGGAGTTCAAGGTACAGGATGCCGCTACAGCCAATAGTCTTGAGTGGATTGTGGACCTGAGTGAAACAATTGTGGGCAGCAAAGGAGCCTACCAAGTGGCCAAAGAACACTTGGTGAAGTTGAAAGCCAAGCGTGACGTTCCTGAAGCAGAGGAGGAGATCGTTCACGATAACATCCAACGTCTCTTCAATATCCTCAAGTACCCGTTTGACCCTGTTGTTGTAATCAATGCGAACGTTCCTGAGGGCGTTGTGGGAGAGCTCTTCGTTCGTGTCAACGACGGAGGGACCAAACTCCGTGAGGCGGATTTCCTCCTGACACTCCTGTCTGCCCAATGGGAGAGTGGCCGCCGCCGTTTGGAGGACTTCTGCCGCAAAGCCCATAACCCGGGACAGCCTGGGTACAATGAGTTCATTCAGCCTTCACCAGATCAGCTTCTTCGGACCGTCGTGGCTGTCGGATTGGGCCGCGCGAAGCTCGAATCCGTTTACAAGATGATGCTGCGAGGGCAGAACAAGGATGACGGAGAAGAGGAAGCCCGAGTCACTGAGCTGAACAGCAAGTTGGATCACGGGCTTGACCTCGTCACGAAGCTGGACAACTGGACCAACTTCTTCACGGCGATCAAGAAGGCGGGCTTTATTGGTCGTCGCCTGATTTCGTCTGACAACAATCTCTTGTTCTCGTATGCGTTCTACCTGATTGGCCTGGATCGTTTCGGCATGAAACACGAGGAGCTCCAGGACTGCATTGCGCCATGGTTCTTCATGTCTGCTCTAACTCAGCGCTACTCCAGCTCCTTCGAAACGACGACCGAGAAGGATCTCAGTCAACTGTGGAGCTTGGGCAAGGACGGGTTCCGGGATTGGATGCGCAGCGAGGTCTTCAGCGAACTGACCGAGGATTTCTGGGCAACCAAGCTGCCTTCCGACCTCAACACGAGCTCGACTCAGAGTCCTGCATTCCTTGCGTACACAGCGGCACTCGTTGTTCTTGATGCCCCCGTTCTCCTTTCCACCGCAGCTTTGGCAAAGGTGTCTAGCTTACTGATGCCGGCTGTCATCGGAGGGAAGTCCGTTCTCAATGTGCATCACCTTTTCCCTCGCCACTACCTGGCCAACATAGGTATAGAAGATCTTAAGCAGGTAAACAGCGTGGCGAACCTGACGTATGTCGAATGGACACACAATATCGACGTCAGCGACCTGGCTCCGCTCGACTACTACCCTGCGGCGATTGAGGGGCTTCGTGCCAAGTCAGGGTTCTCGGAATCATATATCGATGAGGTCTCGCGCGTCCACGCTCTACCAGAGAATTGGTGGGAACTGTCCTACGAGGAGTTCTTGACGGCCCGTCGACAGCTGATGGCCAAGGTTGTTCGCGATGGATTCAAGAGGGTTGCGCAGGGACTCACGTAGGTCACTGTCTCGTTGCCGAACGGTGACTGGAACGAAATTGGACAGCTACGCATGATGGAGGAACACAGAACATCGCCGTGATGAATGAACGGGAGGTTGGGATGAGACTCGTCATTATCCCTTGTGGTAAGATGAAGATCTGGGACAAGAACCATGAAGCTGGCCCACAAAAGGCGCGTGATGCATACACTGGTCCCCCCTTTGTGGTCAATCGACAGTATGCTGAGAGTCGGCACTGTGATTGGATGATACTATCGCCCAAATACGGCTTCATGCGACCCGATTTTGTCATTCCAGGTAACTACGATGTCACGTTCGGGGACAAATCCCCCGAAGAGCTCTCTGGGTCAGAGTTGAAGCGACAGGTGGAGAGACAGGGATTGGGCAAGTACGCCAACGTAACCGTCCTAGGCGGTCGCGATTACGTACAGATCGTCAAAGATTCATTCTCCAGCTCGAAGTCGAAGCTGGAGGCGCCCTTCGTGGGTCCCCGCTTCGGTACTCAAATGGGACTGATCAAGAAGTTCCTGCACGACGAGAGCGGCCAAGGCGGGAAAGCATAGGGAAAGGACTGCATTCTCGTCTGTGCTGGAATGACATGTCAGAAGTAGCGAATCACGGTGCAATTTCGGACGCGTTGAGTTCCTGCAAGTCCGAAGTTGATATTGGAGGTCGTTCGTGAGACGGTCTCATGGCAATAGGGGCTATGATCACGGGCGGAAAGAAGCCAAGCAGCGTTCACCGAATCATGGCTCCGGATCTGGGTGGGGTGCTGATGATGCAACTCAGGCAGCCCCCCATCGTCCAAGTGTCACGGTTCGGAAGTTGACTGTGTGACGACCTCAAATGTCCATGTTCAGAGCATTTAACTTCCCAACGTATGGATTGACCCTTTCCAGTATCTCAGAGTAGTACGGCCTGAGAAGCTCTTTGCCAAGAATCCTTGCAGCGATGTACGAGATTAAGGCGTCGGCGGGCAAGAACAGTCTCTCTCGTTCTTCGTCCTGATTTACATCATGCTTGGACTTGTTGTAGAGATCAGTGCAAAGTCTTAGTGGTCTTATCAAGTCATGTGGGATCTTCTCCCTCTGTTCAAGGAAGCGGAGGCTCGTCCCCAGAGTGCTTTTCCTGTACTTCAGGGCATATGGAACTGGCGCTGTCTTCTCGATCACGTATTTCGTGATGGCTTCCAAGTGCATACCGGAGAATTCTACGGCCGACCTGGCATTGCTGTAGCTGCCGTATATGTTCTTGTTCCATTCGATGTTTGCTGCCGCATATTGCAGTGGACGAAAAAGGACTCTGCCAATGCCACCAGGGAATGGAGTGTCGACTGGGTTGAACGACATGCAGTATCCGCCTATGCCGCCGATAGATGAATCCAATGCCCAGAAGGAGTCCAACTCGTAGGCATCAGGCTTGTCGTAGATCTCCTTCGTCGCTCGCTCGATTATCTGCTTCTGCTCAGAGTTCAACAGACATTCTGCTAGTTCAATCGTTTCAGACAGTGCTTGGTGATCCATTGGTCCCCCCTATTGTCAACAATATCGTATCACCTAATGGGAAAATCGAGAAGCCGGGAATGACACTTAACGACAAGGACCTCCGAATTGGGGCAACCAATGCTGACTAAGGTGGGATGTATCTCGGGGTATTGCTTGTAGTATGCCACCTGGTTCCAGGGCGATCTGGTACACAGTGATGGCCTAATCATCGGTTTGCTGAGCGGTGTTCGATCGTCTTGTTGACGTCAACAAGACGATCGGTCTTGGCCTTGGTTGCGAGAGGGGAACTGAGGATAGTGCAGACCAAAGGACGTCAAACCTGAAATCGCCTCCGATATGCACTGCCTTGTGGCCGTCTGCCAACCCTCAAATCTGTGGGCTAATCGTTTGGGTTATTGGATAGCACAGAGTACACTGAAAGAAATGGAGTCAGTGAGGAGGTCGTAGTGATGAAGGAAAAGCCCGGAACACCTTCAACAGAGGTTCGCACTGTTGCGGTACCGATGACAGCCGATCTGGTTCCATCTGGTGAGTTCTTGATGTACGAGACAGAGGATGGCAAGGCACGCATCGAGTGCCGATTCTCTGGAGAGACGCTGTGGTTGAGTCAGGCCCAGATGGCAGAGCTGTTTCAGACGACTCCCCAGAACATCACCTTGCACCTGAAGGCACTATACGAGGAAGGGGAGATCAACAAGGCGGCAACTAGTAAGGATTTCTTACAGGTTCGCACCGAGGGCAAGCGTAGCGTCCATCGTACAGTACAGTACTACAACCTGGACGCTGTCCTCGCCGTAGGATACAGAGTGCGTTCGCTCAGAGGCACCCAGTTCCGCCAGTGGGCAACAGACCATTTGCGGGAGTATCTGGTGAAAGGCTTCGTCCTCGACGATGAACGTCTCAAACACCCTGTGGTGAAAGGCATTGCTGCCCCTGATCACTTTGATGAAATGCTGGAACGCATCCGGGACATCCGTGCCAGTGAGGCGCGTGTGTACCTGCGTGTCAAGGAGATCTTTGCGCTGGCCGCCGACTATGATCCAACCAGGCCCGACGCTGCGGCTTTCTTCAAGATCATGCAGAACAAACTGCACGTCGCTGCTACGGGAAAGACTGGAGCAGATCTGGTTTTCGCCAGAGCCGACCATACCGCCGCGAACATGGGCCTGAAGAGCTGGAAGGCGGGGTCGGTCCACAAGAGCGATGTGTCTGTTGCCAAGAACTACCTCACGCAGGAGGAAATCACTGGGTTGAACCGCATTGTCGTCATGTGGCTGGACTTCGCCGAGGACCAGACGCTTCAGCGCAAGGAGATATTCCTTAAGGACTGGGAAACGAAGCTAGACAACTTCCTTCGGTTCACCGAACGCCAGGTCCTGACCAACGCTGGAATGGTGAGTCATGACCAGGCAGTGGAGAAGGCAGAAACAGAGTACGAGCTGTTTGCAGCTCGCAGGCGTGAATGGCTTGAAGCTGAGGGCCAACGGGAGGCCGTACAGGCGTTGGAGACCGTTGCTCGCGAACTGGAGCCGACGGAGAAACCAAAACGTGGCGGGAAGGGTACGTGACATAGAGCTCCGCTACGGATTATATGGCGTGACCATCACGTTGAAGGAAGGATAGAGGATGTTTGCTACCTACTGGTCACAGGATCTGGATGTCAAGCAGACATTTCGTGA
>Ga0209429_10001098_pt1 | contig 17331 bp, 20 predicted proteins | sample BarGraNGADG00212_3_FD_184493 | JGI IMG/M metagenome (GOLD analysis project Ga0209429, IMG submission 184493) | Arctic peat soil microbial communities from Barrow, Alaska - Barrow Graham LP Ref core NGADG0004-212 (SPAdes) (version 2) | ecosystem: Environmental > Terrestrial > Soil > Wetlands >...
ATGATGGGTGGCGGACCGGCATCTGTCTACGCTGCTCATGCAATGGATGCCATAGACCAGTTCATAGGCGGGGAATCGGGGACGGAGATTGCAAATTAATAAAACAGACTGTTAGTCAACTAGTGGTCACAAAAATCACGGATATGGATGAGGTGGTAAATGCATGCATCCCTTGTTTTCACATCCATGCAATTGCTCGTTATAAGGAGCTGTCCGATAAATCATTAATATGGTTTGAGCCAATCAATGAAGAGGTAAGTGGATGGGGTAAACCCTATCTTGAAATGGCAGACAAATCAATTATCTTGCAAGGTGTTACCTTATTGCCTGTTAATGGCGATAGCCGCCCAGCATTTCCCTATTCGGCATCAGGATGGGCTTGGGCAGACAGGGGCTCAAGCAAAAACAACAGCCAACATTTGCAGTCAAAAGGATTTATGGCGATCACCTTGGCATCGACGGTTTTTTTAAACACATCTTTAGGGCAGACCTCAATACACGCGGCACACCCATTACAAAGCTCCTCTGCAATGGTTGGCAACCAAGATCAGCCGCTCGAATGCTGGACCCTGGTCCCTGATCTTTTTGGGATGCTCTCGTGCTAAAAATAAGCTATTGCTGCTATCAAATGCTATAGATCAAGAAACCTTTACAAAGCCTTGACAAGTTGGAAAGACCTAACTATACTTCAATGTAGATTGAATTATATTAGGATTAGCGTTGCGCAAAGTCGCCACCTGAGGACTGAGATGGTTTTTTTACTTTGCCTAGCACAATTACGAACGAAATTGCAGTTCTAAAACAAATCACTTCGATGGAGGTTGAAGCCAAATGAACCTAGTAAACCTAAGCGTTAGTATGCCGATCCCAGAGTCAAAAGGATTACCCGATGTGGAGTTTTTTGATCCACCGATGTGCTGCCCGACTGGCTTATGCGGGCCGACCTTGGATCAGACATTGTTGGATGTCAGTGAGATGATTGTTGCATTGCAGAAAAAAGGTTTGCGGGTCGAACGTTATCAGATGTCAAGCCACCCTCAGGCCTATTTGAACCAACCGGAAGTAATGCGATTGGTGCGCGAAAAGCAAATGGCAGCGCTGCCGATTATTGTTGTTCAGGGACAAGTTATTGCCACGGGCAACTACCCAAAACTGGCAGAGATTGAGAAAAACCTGAATGGAGAGAAATAGCATGGAAACAAAATACATATTTTTCTCTGGCAAAGGCGGCGTCGGAAAGACCTCCATGGCATGTACCCAGGCAGTGCGACTGGCAGAAGAGGGCAAGAAAACCCTTATAGTGACCACAGACCCAGCCTCAAACCTGGCAGATGTTTTCGAACAGGAAATTGGCCACCATGTGACCCCAATCCAGGGTTTGCCTAATTTGTGGGCTATGGAAATAGATGCTGACAAGGCCACCCAGGAGTACATCGACCGGGCTATGGAGCCCATCCGCGCAGCCTTCCCCCCGCAAATTGTGGAAGTCATGGAAGAACAAATGAGCGGCCCCTGTACATCAGAAGTGGCTGCCTTTGATCGTTTCACAGACTTTTTGGAAGTGCCGGCTGGTGATGAAATGGCTTTTGATGTGGTCATATTCGACACTGCCCCCACAGGCCACACCATTCGCCTGCTTGAGTTACCAGAGGAGTGGAGTCAATCCATTGATGCTGCCAGCGCAGGTAGCGGGCAGACATGTCTGGGACCTGCGGCGGCCATTCAAGACGCCAAGCACAAATATGAGCGTGCTTTGGCAGCCATGCGCCAGTCCGACCGGACTACCTTTATCTTTGTTCTGCACCCGGAAGCCATTTCGATCAAGGAAACCCGTCGCGCAATTAGCGAGTTGAAAAAATTGGATATACACAACTTCAGTGTGATTGTAAATAGCATTATTCCACCAGAAGGCGCACAAAACGCACTGTTTGCTGCGCGCGCTGAAATGCAAGCCCGCTATCTGAAGCAAATCGAAGTGGACTTACCTTATCCAACGCAGCGCATGGCCTTACTGGCAGGTGAAATCAAGGGTGTGAAAAGACTCTCCCAGGTGGCCAAAATATTCTTTGATGGCAATTCGGCCAAAACATTTGTGGCAGAGATTGTTCCTCCGCAGCTCGCTACCCTGAAAACGCCACTGGCGGAAATACGGGCACGAATTCAACCAAACGGTCATCGCCGGACAGTATTCTTCGCTGGCAAAGGCGGAGTGGGCAAGACGATTGCTTCGTGCATCACCGCGGTATGGTTGGCCCGGCAGGGGCACAAAACATTATTACTCACCACCGATCCGGCAGCCCATCTGGGCGATGTTTTGGACAGCCCAGTAGGAGACGAAATAGCGCCAGTTCCTGGCCAGCCCAATCTATGGGCGGTTAAGATTGATCCAAAAACCGCGGCCGAAACTTATAAAGAACGCATTCTTGAAGATGCTCGCAAGCGCGGTCGTCCGGAAACTGCCATTGCAACTATGGAAGAAGAGCTCAATAGCCCATGTACTGAAGAAATGGCAGCTTTTGACAAATTCATTGAGTACGCTTCACAAGATCAATTCCAGGCGGTGGTTTTTGACACCGCACCAACAGGCCATACTTTACGCATGCTGGAGTTGCCAATGGACTGGAGCAAGCAGATTGATGTAAAAATCTTTGCCTCTGTCGACACCGCTGCCGCAGATGATGTGGCCAAGCAGCGCTTTAGTAAAGTGATTGAAATGATGCGCGACCCGAAACAAAGTACCTTTGCCTTTGTCATGTACCCTGAAGCAACACCCATCATTGAAGCTTATCGGGCTGCGGTTGAATTAAGTACCGTAGGAATTAACGCGGGCCTGGTGGTTGCTAATATGGTCATTCCAGAACAACAAGCCAATACTGATTTCGTCCACGCACGTCGGATAATGCAAGAAAAGTATCTGACCGAAATCTCGGACCGCTTCCACTTGCCGGTTGCACAAATACCGCTGCTGCCGCAAGAAATCAAGGGTTTGGAAATGCTGGCCAGTTTGGGTGAACAAATTTATCAGAACAACCCATCTAAAAATTAATGTTTGGATAAACAATTGTTTTACTCATTGAAAGGACGCAAATAATGGAACAACACTCATACAACGAATTTGAGGTGGCTTCAAAATCAGTAATAAAGCTGGTTTCGAAACAATTTGTTGAAGCTTTTACTGAAACGCCGCAGTACACGGCCTTTGAACAAGCTTATTACGCTTATCGCATGGACGAAAAGACACAGAAAGCTCTTCAGGAATTTCAGGAAAAACAAGCTTCATTGCAAGCATTGCTAATGTTAAATGCTATCAGTGAAGAAGAACGTACGGAGTTAGCCAGATTAAGGGACCAGTTTTACCATCAGCCTTCCATTTTGGATTACACCAAGGCACAAACTGAATTGGCAGAAGTTTCGCAAAAAATTGGCGATATGTTATCCGAAGCCATCGGCTTGGATTTCGGAGCCTCTTGCAAGACGGGCGGCGGTTGCTGTGGATAAACGAGAAGAAATGACAACGACGACGGTTACAATCTCTGAAACGATGTTGGAGGCCAGTTCGGCTTTGGCCGAAGGTCTGGCCCAGTCAGAAGCTATTTTAGGCTTCAAAGCTGCTCAGGCTAAATTGCAGAAAGATAACGAAGCACTACGATTACTTAAGGAGTTATCAGAAATCCAGCAAAAAGCCCGAACTCAGCAGTCTTCCGGCAAAATTTCCGAAAGTGACATTATTAGCTTGCGCGCGCTGCAGGGTTCTGTTGGCAGCAATGAAACTATTCAGGAATATGAGAAAAGTCGGGGGAAGGCTGTTTTATTTTTGCAAGAAATTAATCAGGAAATTAGTGAGTTGTTGGGTTTGGATTTTGCCATGCTTACGCGACGGTCTAGTGGGTGTTGTTAATTTGGAGAATCCACATGCATGAGATTGAAATTATCGGTGTGCCTGTTGCATGTAAAAAGGGTCTGAAGGAGACCTGGCGTGAAGTGGCAGAATGGACTGCCGACAAACTAAAGGCCACCTACGGCAACAGAGTTCGCGTGCGCTACTATGATTTGTTTGATTCGAATATTCCTGTGCTACCAACTGGTGAGCCATTACCAATAGTAATGATTGATGGCATTCTAATCAGTTGCGGCACAAAGATTTCCATCCCACTTATCCGCAGAAAAATTCAGGAGTTGGACTCTGCATAGTCGTATGATGTGCAACGATAAAAATAAAGCATCGTTGGGATATAAGGACCCTTGATGTTTGATTTGAAGCTGAAGAGAATGTTGGTGATTTTAGCTCACCCTGATGATGAGAGCTTTGCCGTGGGCGGAACCTTGGCAAAATATGTCCACCGTGGGATCCAAGTAACATTATTATGCGCAACTCGCGGGGAAGCCGGAATTCCTGGGATGAAGCCTGAAGAAGCGGGGGCAATTCGTGAACAAGAATTGAAAGCGGCAGCAAAACATCTGGGTATTGAAGTTATTTTCATGGGCTATCACGACGGTGAATTATCCAAATCGAATCCTACTCGCTTAGTGCATACGCTTAATAGTTGGATCGCACTCATCAGACCCCAAGTCATCATAACTTTTGGTCCGGATGGTGTCTCAGGACATCCTGACCATGTGACCATTTCTCGGGCGGTTACTCAGGCGTATGATAAGGGCCATCTTAAAGCATGGCTGTTGTACATCAAGCCGTCTGAAGCGACTTCCTTGGGTTGCGGGGTAAGTGCTCCGCTCGATGAGGACGCCAGGTCAACTATAACTGTCGATATATCTGAATATAAGCTGGAGAAAATTAGAGCTATCCAGTGCCATGTGAGCCAAAACCCAGGATTAAGTGGTAACCCTGAGGAAGAAGTGGACAAAATCCCTTGTTTTGAGATATATACCGTTGCTCGTGAAATGGGGCTGTCTGACAAATCTTTGGTATGGTTCGAAACGCCAGAGTAGAGTAAACCCGCTAAATTAGACCCCATCTTGCAATCAGGTATATCAACCACCTCGTGAGAAGGTCACCTCATGCCCTGTTGATGGCGGTAACTGTCCAGCATCTCCCTGTTTGGCATCATGATCGCATTAGGCAGGCAGGGGCTTTTACAAAAACAACAACCTACAATACAGTCAAAAGGATCTACGACAATCACCTTGCCATCGGTGGTCTTTTTGAAGACATCTTTAGGGCAGACCTCAATACACGCGGCACACCCATTACAAAGCTCCTCTGCGATGGTTGGGAACCAGGGGATATGCTCCCGCGGGTGACCCTCCCACGTGCCATAGTTGCGTATTTGTGGGGTTGTACCTAGCTTGAGCGCGTCATAATAGGCCGTAAATTCAAGCCTCAAAGCCACCGCGTAATCCTTATAGGCAGATTTTGGCACAAAGTTATTACGCTTGATCCCCAAAACCAACTTGTCATTAAGATCTGTATCAAGTGGAGCCGCGCCAGCATCAAATAACTCACGCAGCAGTTCATCAAGCCCAAGCAGTCCGGCTGGAGCCGCACCAATATACAGGGTGCTGTAACTAAGCGGCGGCATGATGCTCTGCTTGGGACGTGGTTTGGTCCTGCAAACTTGAACGTGCCATTGAATGGAGATGACCAATAATGGCAACCAAACCTGGATTTTGTCTGGATGCAAGTTTCCAAATGCTCAGCTTATCTAAAAAATTCAGATTTACTTCCAGCACCTCAATGGGAGATCGCCCTTCCACGAGGCGGACAATCAAGGCGGAGATGGCCTTGATGAGCATTGAGTCGCTATCCGCCTTTAAGTGCATGCCTCCATTTTGGAAGGTAGCATAAAACCAGACGGTTGACTGACAGCCCTTAACCTGGTTCTTTTCCGTTTTTAGACCTGAATCCAGATTTGGCAACGTATCCGCTAATTTAAATAGATGCCTATACTTTTCATCCACACCATCGAATTGTTCGAATTCATGGATGATTTGTTTTTCTAGCGTGCTGATCGAAAGCGTCGATTGCTGATCAGAATTTGGCACTGTATGCAGGAACTCTAGACTGCGCTGGATGAATCAGGGGCTGGTATGTGCACACAGGCTTGTCTGGGCCGGCAACTAGTCAATAGTGATTGGATGCGTGAAGGATCAAGAAAGGCAGATAGCAGATGTTGGAGAGACTTAAGTGCCTCAGCATTGGCTGTATAGTAGATCCAACGCGCGTCAGTTTGATCGCGTTCAGCGTCAATTAAGCCGGCTTCCCGCATGACCGAGAGGTGGTGCGAGATCAAGTTGGGAGCCATGCCCAGTGATTCGCCGAGATCGCAATTGCATTGCACGCCGCTGATGATAGCGTCAAGCAACATCAAGCGGTTTGGTTCACAAAGCACTTTCAACCATTGTGAAATCTCTGTAAGGTCAAATGTTTGTTTGTTTTCACCGCTCATGATGCTCCTAATTATCAAAAAAAGCTTTCCTAAAAAGGGTTAAATCGAGAAAAAAGCTCCTGGCGTAATTCATAGATTGGTACAGTAGAATCGCCAGGAGCTCGTAGAAATCACCTTTGTATAATTATTGTAGGTTCAAATATGATCTCAGACTTGATGGAGGACGCAATTAGACTGTATTTTTTAGCAATCTGCAGGGCGCGTTTGACTGTTTCAGCGTCATTATTTTTTACTGTGATGACGGGTTTGAGAACCAAATGGGTAAAAAATTCAGTTTTATCCAGGTAGACTTTCTTAAAACCCTCTGCTTCGCATTCATAGGCTACCAGGTCGATCTTCATCCGCTCGCAGGTCCACAGAAAGATCATGTGGATGCAAGTGTTGACTGCCGCCACGAAGGCATCTTCGGGCGTGAACCAACCAAATTGTCCGTGCGCGTCTGGTGGAGCGCCAAAATCCATCTCTGGACCGTTACCGCAGATCAGATGGCCTTTGCGTTTTGCTATCTTTTTTACCGTTGTTTTGTAACTGTTGGCCATTTCTCTCCCTTCAGTCCGCAAGTGCGTTTTTCACTTTTTCCTGCATAAGTTCAAAATACTTATCTGCAGGTAAAAGCATAGTCCGGTCAGCTTCCCAATCCGACAATTCCACCTTCACAATCCATCCGTCTCCGTATGGATCCTCGGAAATTACTTCGGGATGCTCTTTCAATCGCGGGTTATACTCGACAACTCTACCGCTAACAGGCATGGTCAGATCGATGGTGGCTTTAATACTTTCTATCGTTCCGAGGACGTCATCTTGTTCAAGCACCTGATCCTCAGAAGGAGTAAAGAAAGCAACATCTCCCATCTTGGTTTGCAGAAAATCGGTTATTCCGACGGTGGCTTGGTTACCATCAACCTTAGCCCAGGTATCGTAACCGGCAAACCAATACCCTTTTGGAACTTTCAGACCAAACTTATCAAAACTCAACTCGTAGAATTCGCTTGTTTTCATAATTTCCCTTATCTCAATTAGTAAGCTGGGTATTTTTGTCTAAGTTCTCGAATCGCCGCTTTCACATCTGCGCGCTCTGGGAAAGTAATTGCGTCTTTCGGGCAGGCGTGGGTACAAGATTGACAATACACCTGGCAATGCCATCTATCCTGGACAATAACCTTTTTGTCTGCTTCGACAAAAGCGTAGACTGTGTCATGACAGAAATCCATGCACTTTTTACAGCCAATACATTTTTCTGCATCAATGGTAGGGTACCACGGAATAAACTGCCTGGGCATACCCAGGTAGAGTTGGTATCTTTCTTCTAATTCGGGCAACACATCATCTTTCGCACTCATTTAGTTTTCCTTTTTTATAATAAAGTTTCTCTGGCTTTTGAGAGCATCTGCTTCAACTCAGACCGGCTTGGAAGGGTTATTGCTTCAAAAGGACAGGCAAAACTACAGGAGATATCTCCCACTGTGCATTCATAAGGTCTTGCGACAATCACAAGTCCATATATTGTTTTTTCGTAGATGTTGCGAGGGCAGGCAGCGATACATTCTTGCTTACAGCTGGATGGTTGGCAGAGGATAGGATTTAACGTCGGAAACCAATCAATCATTGCCCGAGGAACGCCTGCGTACGTTTCTTGTGGAAGCGGATTGTTTGTCAATTTTTTGTGTTAACCTTCTCAACTGCTTCTGTTACGATCTTAATGGCTTCTTCTGTAGTATGGTTTCTCAGGTCCAAAGGAGTGATCTGGGTATTGAAATCGACACCCACCTCTGTAACGGCTTCCTTGTACATCTTGCGCTGCATCACCGGGTCGCAAGCGCCAACAATATAGTTGACGCCAGGTTTGGCATAATCCCGCCAAAAGGCATCGCCGTCCTCAACGCATAATTGAGGATGAACGATGGCGTATTCTACATCCAATTCACTGCGCACATAGTTGATCAAAGCCCATAGATCCAATTTTTCAAAACCTGGGCATTGCCCCGTACAAATACACATAACGAAACGAGGTTTTTCTGACATTTTTCTCCTTTGTGTGTTTACTAGTTAGTTAATGTTTTTGTTTAATACTTCAACCTACGTTGTAGTATATCCCTAATTTGACCTGTGTCAAGGGATAAATGTGCAAATTTTCACATAAGATTTGCAACGTAATTGAAGATGATATTTTTGAATGAATCCTTGAATTCTGTAGTGTTAGCCCTTGACAAAGTAAACTAGGTCAATATAATTCAACAATGATTGAACTATATTACGATAAAATGAAAGGTCAAAGTTATGGAACAAAGCAATAAGCAAAGTATAGGTTTCTTTGAAAAGTATTTATCGATCTGGGTATTGTTATGCATGGCAGTTGGCATTTTGGTCGGCAAATATCTGCCTGCGATCCCCGAAGCTCTGGGGAAAGTTCAATATTATGGCCAGAACATCCCCATCGCAATCCTGATCTGGATCATGATCTACCCGATGATGATGAAAATTGATTTTCAATCCATCAAGAACGTGAGGAAAAACCCACTTGGGTTGGTGATCTCGACCGGCAGTAGCTGGTTGATTAAACCGCTGCTGATGTTCGGTCTGGCCTCACTCTTCTTCTTCGTCATCTTTAAAGCCTTTATCCCGACCGAGTTAGCTCGGGATTACGTGACCGGTGCGGTACTGCTTGGCGTGGCTCCCTGTACGGCTATGGTATTTGTATGGAGCAACCTCACCAAAGGCGACCCCGCTCACACTCTGGTGCAGGTTTCTGTGAATGATCTGCTGATCATTTTTCTGTTTGTTCCATGGGTCACTTTTTTACTCGGTATTAATAAGGTTCAGATCCCCTGGGATACGCTCATTTTCTCTATCTTTCTCTTTGTGGTCATTCCATTGACGGCGGGCGTGATTACCAGAGCCGTGATGATCAAGAAGAAAGGTTTGGAATTTTTCAACGAAAAGTTTGTAAACAAATTTGACAGTATCACTACCATCGGTTTGTTACTTACCCTGGTCATCATATTCACTTACCAGGGCGGAGTCATCCTACAGGACCCATTTTATGTGCTGTTGATCGCTGTTCCATTGGTTCTTCAGAATGTAATTTCTGCCACTGCTTCTTATCAGATATGCAGAATGGCAAAACTGCCGCATAATATCGCCGCACCCGCCTCCATCATCGCGGCATCGGATTTCTTTGAATTATCCGTAGCCGTTGCAATCATGCTTTTTGGTCCGACCTCTCCAGTAGTGCTGGTGTGCACTGTTGGTGTTCTCACGGAAGTGCCAGTGATGTTGCTATTGGTGAGATACATCAACAATACGAAGCATTGGTTTCCCACTCAACCAGAAGAAGTTGCTCACTCTCATGTCATCGAACTCCCCCGTCCTGCGGTCTTGCAATTAGGTCAACCAGTTCCTGTCGTGGATGAAGTTGATCTTCATGTAAACCGGTCTGAGTAAATCTGATTTGACTACACTTACATTAACAGGGAACAGCCTCAGCTGTTCCCTGTTTGTTTTCCATCCGGAGGTGATGATTATTAATATACAGCGCATTACTTCAAAACAGGCAGCCAATTTTGGGAATCGCAGCCAGGTTTAAAGGTGAAAGCTAAAGTGGACAATCAGTCCGTTTCCGACCCCTAACCCATATTTAGCTGCACAGATTGGTATAATCCTGACTCATGGAAGAGATACAGGTTGGGATTCACATGCATACCCGCTACTCCGATGGCAATGGCAGCCACTTGGACTTGCTTAAGGCAGCCATGAAGGCCGGCCTGGATGCCGTCATTGTCACTGATCACAACGTTTTGGTGCAAGATGCCGAAACTTACTTGCAGGATAAGCGCCGCAAAGTGCTCCTTCTGATTGGCGAAGAGGTTCACGATCAAACCCTCAAAGGAGGCGGCAGCCATTTGCTCGTTTTTGGCCACAATCGCGAACTTGCCCGTTTTGCTCCCAATCCGCAGACCCTGATTAATCAAGCCACTTCCAGCCGTGGGCTCACATTCATCGCCCACCCATATGAAGATACTCTCCCCGCATTTGGAGAAGGTGAATTTGGGTGGCGCAATTGGGACGTAAAAGGTTTCACCGGGATTGAACTTTGGAATCAATTGAGCGAATTTAAGACCCGTTCGCAGACCCTCCCAGCGGCAATCCGCAACGCATTTTTCCCTCGGGGCATGATGGAAGCGCCCTTGGAGCGCACAATCAAACTTTGGGATGAGCTGCTCCTCAAGCATAAACAACCCATCGTTGCCATCGCTGGCAACGATGCCCATAATTTGATTATCCAGAAGGGTCCCATAAAGGTGCATCTTTACACCTATGAATTCCAGTTTAGGTGCTTTAGCAACCATCTGGTCGTCCCCAACAAACTTAGCGGTGAGATCAATCAGGACCGCGCTATGATCTATGATGCCATATCCAGCGGCCACACTTACCTGGCAAATGACCTGATCCACTCTGCCAAAGGCTTCCGTTTCACAGTCAACACCAAGGATGGCACATTCCTGCTGGGTGACCGGGTCGATTCAAGCAGCGGGCTGACCTTCCAGGTGCGGCTGCCGATCCCTGGTCACATCCGCCTTTTTAAAGACGGCAAAATGATCAAAGAATCCTGGGATCGTGAAGTGCTGATGCATATCACTACCGAACCCGGCATTTACCGGGTGGAGGTCTATCAGGATTACCTGGGAAAACATCGCGCCTGGATCTTTAGCAACCCCATCTATGCTTTTTAGCATTCATCTTTAAACCCGGCTGTAGGTTTACACTACATATTGGACAGTGAGTAGAGAAAAGAATAGCAGGAAATGGAAGCATCCGTTATTGTTATTGTGCTGAAACAAAACAAGACGGAGGAAACCACAACCTGCTATGGATAAGATAACACAAGACATGAAATATCGGTATTCGCTGGTGAGATATGCACTGAGCCAGGGGGTCTGCAAAGCCTCTCGCAAGTACAACAAAGGTCGCAGTTACATTTACTTCTGGATCAAACGTTTTGATGGTGAGATTAGCTCACTGGCAAGTAAGTCAAGACGGCCAAAGCATCATCCCATGCAACACAGTTGGGATGAGATTGAGTTGATCCGGCGGTATTGGAGCCACAACCGGGATTTAGGTCTATTCGAGCTCTGGTTCAAACTGAGAAACCAAGGCTACACGCGGCATTACGTAAGTCTCTACCGGGTCATGCGCCGAGAAGGTTTAGGGAGGCAGAGAACGGCCAATAAAACAAAGTACAAGCCTAAGCCCTATGAACAGATGCGTTATGCTGGGCAGAGAGTGCAAGTAGATGTCAAAATAGTGCCCGGGGAATGTGTTCTGGACAAAGGTTGGAAGCATTACTACCAATACACGGCCATTGATGAGTTCAGCCGTTTGCGATATTTGGAAGCTTTTCAGACAGCAGACACCTTCTCTTCGGCTGTATTCATTGAACATGCTTCAGCCTGGTTTGCCAGAAAGGGCATCCGGATTGAATGTGTGCAGACGGATAACGGATTTGAATTTACCAAACGCTTTATCAAAACCAAGCAGGACAGGAATCCCAGCTTGTTTGAAATCTTTCTGGAGCAGAAAGGGATCAAGCATAAGTTGATCAAACCTTATACCCCCAGGCATAATGGCAAGGTAGAAAGAAGTCACAAGGAGGACCAGAAACGTTTATACAACCATGCTAGATTTTATTCTTTTGAGGATTTCAAGCAACAACTAAGAAGGCATAACCAGCGCACTAACCATATCCCGATGCGTCCACTTAAGTTCTTATCACCTGTTCAATTCTTAAACCAGACTGTCCAATATGTTTGACAAACCTACATTTAGCATTCATCTTTAAACCCGGCTCGGTTGGAGTTGGTATAATTCCATTTATAATGAGCAAAATTCTTGATTCCCTTGAGTTGAAACTTAGACGTATCCTGGAAGGTTCATTGGATGGGCTCTTCTTTCCCAGCAGCTCTCAATCCCTTTCCGCCCAGTTAACCGAAATAATCCTGAAAGCGGTCAAGACTTCACTGGACGAGACCGAAGTTCTCCCGGACTTTATCCAATTACGCGTCTCGCCTGAAAAGTATGATGCCTGGTTGTGTACCCAACCCGTGCTGGACAAGGTGAGCCAGGAAATAATGGATGCGTTTAAGGATGCATCTGTACAATTCGAAAAACCCTTACACCTGCACTTGCTGGCAGATGACAGCCTGGGAGTGGATGAGCTCAAAGTCATCCCCGCCCAAAATACCCCGGAACAAATTACGACGGCCACCATCATAAATCTTTCACCGGATAAGCCCGCCCTACCACCACTTCCGCAACAGGCTTGCCTGATTATTGACGGCCACCAACCGATAATGCTAAAGACCTCCATTGTTAGCATCGGGCGACATTCTAGTAACGATATCGTCATTCAGGACCCCCAGATATCCAGGAAACATCTTCAGCTTAGGGCTGAAAAAGGCTCTTACCTTCTGTTTGACCTCAGTTCTACTGGAGGCACGTTCATTAACAACAAGCCTGTCGGCAGTGCCAAACTCAAACCAGGGGATGTGATCAAGATTGGGAAAACCCTTCTCATTTACAGTCACGACCAGGAGAAGAAAGGCACTGGCACCCGCGTGCTCAGCCAAATGGGAGGCAAAAAAGAATGACTCCCTTTATTGGTTTGGGTCTGCGCATGTTGATGATGATCAGCCTTTTTGTTTTTCTTGTCATTGCCTTTAGCCTGATCTGGAAGAGTCTGCACACGAAATACTCCCAGGCCGGCAATCTGGTTATCCCAATGCTGACGCTTTGTTACGAACGGTACAACCACCAGGTTGAACAAGCATTCACCAGCAGCGAAGTGACCATCGGCCGCGACCCTGAATGTGATCTGAGTGTGCCCAACAGTACCATGTCTGCCCGGCACGCAACGCTCAGTTTTCATCAGAATCAATGGTGGATTGAAGATTTGCATTCCACCAACGGCTCGTACATTGAAGACCTGCGCATTGAGGAACCCATGGTCATTAAGGATGGGGATCTCATCGTTTGCGGCGAAGTTCCCATTACCATTTCAATAAAACAATACTAAGGAGAGCACATGACTGATCATTACACTTTTGGCATCATCGGGGGCTCCGGCCTTTACGATCTTCCCCAACTCACGGATAAGAAACAGATAGAGATTGATACACCATTTGGAAGCCCATCATCTCCCATTATGACTGGAATGGTGAATGGTCACCGCTTGGCCTTCCTTGCCCGCCATGGTATCGGCCACACCATCTCACCTTCTGAGGTAAACTATCGCGCCAACATCTGGGCTTTTAAATCATTGGGTGTCAAACGTCTCATCAGTGTCAGCGCCTGCGGTTCCCTTCGTGAAGATTACAAGCCGGGTGAAATTGTCATCCCCGATCAGGTCTACGACAATACCCACAAGCGTGCCAGGAGCTTTTTTGAAAATGGATTAGTGGTTCATGTTTCTACTGCCGACCCCTTCTGCGAGGAACTCAATCACTCCCTGGCTCAAGCGCTTGAAGAGGAAGGGACCATTTATCACGAAGGTGGTGCCTACATCACTATTGAAGGCCCGCGCTTTTCCACCCGAGCTGAATCTAACACCTTCCGTTTGTGGGGTATGTCGCTCGTTGGCATGACCTGTTCGCCAGAGGTTTTTCTTGCCAGGGAAGCCGAAATTTGTTATGCAACCATGGCACACGTCACCGATTACGATTGCTGGCACATCAGCGAAGAACCAGTAACCGTTGAGATGGTGGTAAAAACCTTGCTGAAGAATACGGCCACAGCCCAGAATACCCTCGTCAGGTTGGCGGATATCCTCAGCAAAACAGAAGATGCTGACTGCGCCTGCCAGCATAGCCTTGAAAACGCCATCATCACCAATCCATTGCGCATTAATTCGGCTACCAAGGAAAAGCTTGGCCTTCTGGTGAATAAGTATCTGAAGTGAGCATTGCCAGTGTAGACCAGGGCAGCATTCGTAAACCCAAATTAATCATTTGGGCAATATTTTTTGTGCTCTTTTACGCGGCTGCCCTCAGCATTTCAACTGCCATCCGGTTGCACCAACCAGATTTCAACATCAAGTACATCTTCTTTTTGCCCTTTTTGGTATGGCTTTTTTGGGTAATTCTGATCCAAAGAACTCTCAATAAGAAACTCCCCAACCGCGACCCATTGATTTTTCCGATCGTCGCGCTGCTCTCCGGCTGGGGTCTATTAAGTGTCTGGAGGCTTTCCTCAAGGCTTGGGCTTTTACAGATGCTCTGGTTCAGCGTTGGCTGCCTGCTCATCATCTTTGCCATCAACGCCCATAACCTCACCCAAACCCTAAAACGCTATAAATACATCTGGTTGGTTTTTGGTTTGGCACTGCTTGGGCTCACATTTGTCATTGGCGTCAACCCCACAGAGAGCGGGCCACGTTTATGGCTACGCTTTCTTAAGATTTATTTTCAGCCTTCCGAACCGCTCAAACTGTTGGTGATCGTCTATCTTTCCGCTTTCTTTGCAGACCAACTCAAACCAAATGCCAGGCTATTAGCCTCCATCCTGCCAACAGTCATCCTCACCCTGGTAATCGGAGTTTTGCTTGTCTGGCAGCGCGATTTGGGCACCGCCGTGCTGATTGCTTTCCTCTACATCCTCATGATTACAGTGACGACACATCGCCGAAGGTTTCTTTGGATTTTCCCACTGGTGCTTATCATAGTTGGAGCAATTGGCTACTTGACATTACCAATTGTCAGGGTGCGCCTGGATCTCTGGCTGAATCCATGGTTGGATACCCAAAATGCCGCCTATCAACTTGTGCAGAGCCGCATCGCAATAGCAGCTGGGGGGGTATCAGGTACCGGTCCAGGCCTGGGCAGCCCCTACCTTGTTCCGATTGCTGTATCTGACTTCATCTACACGGTCATAGGAGAAGAATTCGGCTTGATCGGGGGCGCGTCTTACCTCGTTCTCCTGCTGCTTCTCGTCATTCGGGGCATCAATATTGCCATGCGCTCTAAAACCAGCTTTGGCCGCTACCTGGCTTTCGGCCTCTCAACCTATCTGGCCCTGCAAACGCTTATCATTGTCAGCGGAAACCTTGGCTTGGTGCCACTCACGGGAATCACACTTCCGTTTGCCTCTTACGGCGGATCTTCTTTGGTCACCAATCTGATTGCCATAGCGATTTTGCTGCGCATCAGCACTGAAAATAGCCCTGAAATTCTGCCTGACCGTACCCGTAAGCCCTACTTGCTCATCGGAAGCGTCATCATGGTTTTATTTGGCTTGCTGATCCTCAGACATGCCCAGCTGGCCATTATTGACCACGACAGCCTACTCGCAAGAAACGAAAACCCACGTTGGGCTGTATGGGATCAACTTTCACCTCGTGGAAAGGTTGTTTCACAAACGGGGATTGTCCTTTCCGGGGTTTACGGTATGCCGGGCAATTACCAGCTCGTTAACCATGTTCCCAATCTTAGTCACACTTTGGGATATGCCAGCGGTCTTTACGGCCAAACGGGAATTCAGAAAAGTATGTACCCATATCTGCGTGGGCTCAGCCGCAGTGATTACAATCTCATTTGGTGGAACGATTTACTGTATAACCAACCTCCACCGGGTTTGGACATCAAACTCAATATCAACCTTATTCTGCAAAACATAGCTGATGAACTCTTGGGCGCAAATGCTGGTGCAATTGTGGTTCTGAATGCCCAATCCGGTGAAATCTACGCTCTTGCTTCTCACCCAGGTTTTGATAGCAACACCCTCACCGAACATTGGGACGAACTGATGACATCGGATAAAGCCCCCCTTCTCAACCGCACAACCCAGGGTTCTTATCCCATGGGAACACTTTCCCATTTCTTTTATTTAGTGCAGGATTTCAAAACACCGGTACTCGAAGGGCTAATTCCGGATACATCCCTATTCCTCGATTCCGAGTGCCTATTAGCGATGGAAGGGAAAGTCAGCAAGATTGACCCATTACGCTTTGGTTGCCCGCTTGATCCAAAATTTGAACCGGACAAAGCCTACCTCAAGGAGACCGTTGCAATGTTAAAAGATTTGAATTTGGATTCTGTTCCAGACATCTTTCTCGAAGTTGCTGCCGCCAGCCAGTTCCCCACCGATCTTTCAAAGATAACCTCAGCAGATCTGGCCGCCATCAAGGCCAGTCCTCTGCAGATGGGTTTGGTGGCTGCAACAATTACCAACAAAGGTTTTTACTCTGAACCCCGTTTGGTCAACAGCTATCTCGATGATGATGGTACATGGAAAACATTTGAAAACGTCATTTCAAGCCGTCAGGTCATTCCTGAGCCCATTGCCCTGCAAATCCAAAATCGTCTTTCGGCAGAAGATGCTAAAATCTGGTACCAAATGGGGCACAGTTCAACCGAATCACAACCCATGCTCACCTGGCTGATTGGTGGAAATACAAGTTCCTGGACAGGCTCCCCGCTCGCAATTGCCATCCTGTTAGAAGACTCATCCGCTCAACTCGCGCAGGATATTGCCCGGCAGCTGCTTAACCCGATCAATTAATAAGAAAAGAACCCTTTCGGGCTCCTTCAGTTATTAGATTATTTTCAGGAAGTGCCGCTTGCCTACCTGCAGCACATCCCCGGGCTTTGGAACTTCAGTCTCAGCCTCTATGACCAAACCGTTTAAGCGCAATCCATTCTGTTGGATTAACCGCTTGATTTCACCTCTGCTCTTTGCCAGGTTATTTGCCAACATGATCTCAGCCACGGTTTCAACTTCACCCGCCTTATATTTAGGCATTTCATCCGGCACGCTTTTCTTCTGGAAGGTATCCACGAATCGTTCCTGGGCTGCCTGCGCTTCAGTTTCTCCATAGAAGAGCTCTGTTATGCGTTTTGCAAGCTTCATTTTTGCATCCCGTGGGTGCGTACTGCCATCA
>Ga0209429_10001102_pt1 | contig 17298 bp, 16 predicted proteins | sample BarGraNGADG00212_3_FD_184493 | JGI IMG/M metagenome (GOLD analysis project Ga0209429, IMG submission 184493) | Arctic peat soil microbial communities from Barrow, Alaska - Barrow Graham LP Ref core NGADG0004-212 (SPAdes) (version 2) | ecosystem: Environmental > Terrestrial > Soil > Wetlands >...
GGGAGCCGACGCGGGAGCCGACGCGGGAGCCGACGCGGGAGCCGACGCGGGAGCCGACGCGGGAGCCGACGCGGGAGCCGGCCCCGGAGCTCGGCTCGACGCTCGTCCCCGCCTTCGTCCCCGCCTTCGTCCCCGCCTTCGGGAGCGGGCCTGGCACAGCCCGCGCCGAGCCGCTCGATCCGTGCGCGGCAGAGCGCGCGCGCACGGACGAAGCATGCGCCCACGCGGATCGAATGGCCGCGGTGGCGGGCGCGGCCCGGGAACGCGCGCGCGATGCACGGCGTGCCTACGACGAGCACGCGGGGCGCCGCGACCGGGCGGCAGCGGCGGTCGATCCGCGTGCCATCCGCGCAGCGAAGGACGAGGCCCAGGCACAGTTCCGCCGCGGCCGGCTCGCCGGGCAGGACCGGGCGGCCGTCGAGGCGGCCGCGGCGGCCTGGCTGCGCGAGATCAACAGGATCAACGCCCGAAGCCGCGAGGCAGCGCTGATGATGTCGCGCGAAGCCCGCGTCGAGATCGAGCTCCTCCGGGCCGTCGAGAAGGCGGGGCTGGACGTCGATGTCGCGCGGATCCGCAGCGAGCAGGCGGCCGAAGCGTGCCGGGACGCGCGGATCGCGCTGGCCAGCTGCGAGGAGGCCGAGCGCCTTGGGTCGGCCGCTCCCGAGCCCGTCACCCTGGCGACGCCGCAACAGCTGGCGCCCGGGGACGAGGCAGCCGTGGAGATGCCGGCGGCCCCCGGCGAGGACGTCGCGATCTTGCGCCTCCTCCGGGGCGACCGGGCGACCATGCGATCGATCGTCGAGCGGCTCGGGGGCAGCGATCCCGACGGGCAGCGCCGCTGGCAGCTCCTCGTCTCGGACCTCGTCGACGCCATCGTGGCCCGGGCGATCGACGCGTCGGCGCTCTCGTTCCCGGAGGACCACGTGTTCTGGGGACCGTACACGCAGTCCGAGTGCCGCGAGATCGCCTCGGCGATGGCCGCCCTTGGATACCGCTTCGACGGCCTGGGTGGCTTCGCCGATGGACGCGTGCCCAGCCAGCGCGACCTGTCGCTTGCGCTCGGGTACGCGGGCGAGGACCCGATGCGGGTCCGGCGCTGGCCGACCGAGGCGGACATGCCCGCACTCTTCCGCGACGTGCAGGTGGACGCCGGACGCTATCTCGCCGATACCGCCGGTGGCCTGACGATGGGCGAGATGGTGGACCTGCTGGGGCGTCGCGCGGAGCCGCTCGCCGAGCTCTGGAACGCGTGGGGCCGCGTGCGACCGCTGCTCGTCGACGCCCCATGAGGACCTACTCCGGGAGCTGCGCCTGATCGTCGTCGTCGATGACGATCAGGCGGAAGGCATCTGCCGCCGTGGCGCCGATCGCCACGCCCTCTTCGGCAGCCCAGTCGCGCATCCGCTGCTCGAAGGCCGCGTCCACCGTGAACTGGCTCGGATGGCAGCGCAGCGCCTCGATCTTCCGGTCCACCGTGGCGCCGACCTCGACCCAGGCCGTTGGCTGGCCGGGCCAGAACAGGTAGAGCCGGCGGACCCGATGCGGGGCGAACCCTGCCCGCGAAAGGCTCGGGAATGCCATCGCGTTGCGGGCCGCCGGGTAGACGGCGTCGACGGCGGCGATCCCGGCCGCCCGGTGGTCCGCGTGGTTGATGCCGCCGCCGCGGTAGAAGAGGACCTCGGGATCGTGGGTCAGGACCGCGTCCGGCCGGAATTCGCGGATCTCGCGGACCAGCAGCTCACGGAGCGGCAGCTCATTGGCGAGCGCCCCATCCGGCTGGTGAAGGAACCGGACATCGTCGTAGCCGACGATGGCGGCCGCCCGGCGCTGCTCGGCCTCGCGCGTGGCCGCGAGCTCCAGCGGGTCGAGCGCGGCGTCCTCGCCGCCCTGGTCGCCGCTCGTGCAGCAGACGAGCCGACCCACGGAACCACTGTCGATCCATCTCGAGGCCGTGGCGGCCGGGCCGAAGTCGGCATCGTCCGGGTGCGCCACGATGACCATGAACCGCGCAGCACGCCAGGCGTGCGGCGCAACGACTGCCCCGTCGGCCGGAGGATCCGGCGTCATCGAACGGCGCAGGCGACCGCGCACGCGATCGGGGGGCGCGACGCCACGCTCGTCAGTCCCCTCGGGCGCAGCCGTCTCTCGTCCACGCGAGGTCAGCTCGCGGCCTGCGCTTTCGCCGCGGCCAGGATCGCGCGCACGTCGGCCGCATGGCCTTCCGGCGTCACCGCGGGCCACGCATGCGCGATGCGACCGTCCGGGCCCACCAGGAACGTCGAGCGCTGGATGCGCATTGAGGTCCGGCCCTCCCTCGTCTTCTCGACCCAGGCGCCGTACGCGGTGGCCACGGCCGCGACCTCGTCGGAGAGGAGCGTGAAGGGCAGCTCGAACTTCGCCCGGAACTTCGCGTGGCTCCCGGAATCGTCCGGGCTGATCCCCCAGACCTCGGCGCCGTCGGCGCGGAGGCTCGCGAAGCTGTCGCGGAACTCGCACGCCTCGGTGGTGCAGCCAGGCGTGTCATCCTCGGGGTAGAAGTAGACGACCGTCCACTCGCCGCGCCGGTCGACAAGGCGATGGAGCGTGCCCGATTCGTCGGGAAGTGCGATCGCGGGGGCCGGATCGCCGGCGGCAGGCATGTGGGGCATGGCCGGAGGATAGTCCGGACGCCGCTGCCGTGCCCGCGGGGGGTCGGGGAAATCGCCCGCAGGGCCGCTGTCACCTGCCGAAGACCATGGCGGCCGCGAGGACCACGGAACCCGCGCCCAGCAGCACCGCATCCGGCAGCGACCAGCGCTCAACCCGGTAGCGCGTCCGGGGACCGGACCCGAAGCCGCGGGCATCCATCGCCACGGCGAGCCGATCGGCGCGGCGGATGGCGAGGACCAGGAGCCCGACAAGGATCCGAGGATGCCAGGTGGTCCGGAGCCCACGGATCCGGCGGGCTTCGCGGAGCGCGACGAAATCCTCCGCCAGCCGGGGGACCGCCTGGAACGCCGCCAGCGCGCCGTAGGCGAACCGCTCGGGGACCCTGGCCTGCTGCACGAGCGCATCGACCAATCGCGTCGTGTCAGTCGTCAGGGCAAACGCGATCCCCAGCGCGGCAACGGCGCCCACGCGGCAGGCGAGGGCCACGCCGGCCAGCACGGCGGGCGCGGTGAGCCGGATGGGGCCGAGGCTGGCGACGACCGCCAGGGCAGGGTTGCCGTTGGCAGGGTTGAGCAGCGCATTGAAGAACCCAACTGTCAGTGTGGCGAACGCGAGCGGCGCGAGAGCAACGGCGAGGCTGGCCGGGCGGACTCGACCGAGCACGACCGCGGCGGCCAGGCCAATTGCGCCGAGCATGAGTGGCGGCCGCGGGTCCGTGGTCAATGCGAGCCCGGCCACCCACGTCGCGACCAGCACGAGCTTCGCGACCGGGCTGATCCGTCCCAGCGGGCTCGCCAGCGAGCGATCTTCGGGCGCTCGGACCGCGATCACACGGCGACCGCGCCGCTCGAGGTCGCGCCGAGCACGAACGGTCGTGCGCCGAGATCGGCCACGAGGCGCAGGTCGTGGGTCGCGACGAGGATGGCCGTCCCATTGCCGAGGCGCGCCCGGAGGAAGTCGATGAGCCGATCGTAGCCGTGGCGGTCCTGCCCATACGTCGGCTCGTCGAGCACGAGGAGGCTCGGCCGCCGAACGAGGGCCGGGGCGAGGGACAGGCGTCGCTGCTCGCCCCCGGAGAGGGTGTACGGGCTGCGGTCCCCGAACACCTCGAGCGGGAGACCGAGCGTGGCGGCGACCTCGGCGACGCCGGCCCGGTCGGAAACTTCGAGGCCGGCTTCCATCTCTGCCCGGACGGTCGCGGCGACGAACTGCCGTTCCGGGTCCTGGAAGACGTAGCCGACAAGGCGGGCCAGCTCCCGGGCCGGAAGCCGGGCAGGGTCGCTGCCGGCAAGCCGCACGCTCCCCGCCGTCGGGCGCAGGAGCCCGCTCACGATCCGCCCCAGCGTGGACTTGCCAATGCCGTTCGGGCCGAGCATGGCCACTCGGTCGCCGGCGGAGAGGTGGAGGTCCATCGTGCGGAGAATCGGCCGCGCGTGGTCCCAGGCAAAGCCGACCCCGCGGACCTCGACGAGCAGCCGGCCGGCGGCTGGCTCGGGGCGTGGCGCATCAGGCGGCGCAGCGGCCGCGGTCCCCGGCCCGAATGGATCCGGAAGCCAGATGCCGGCGGCCGCCAGCCCGGCTGCGTGGCGCTCGAGCAGGGCCCCGGGAGGGCCTAGGGCGATCGGCCGGCCGTCTGCGCCAAGGGCGAGCACAAGGTCGGCGATTGGCCACACGAGGTCGGCATGATGCTCGACGAGGACGATCGTCGTCGAGCGGGCCGCGCGCATTGCCGCGAGTCGGGCCGCCAGCTCGCGGGTCCCGTCGGGGTCCAGGTTTGCCGTCGGCTCGTCGAGGACCAGGATCCCCGGGGCCGGCGCGAGGGCCCCGGCGATGGCGAGGCGCTGCTGCTCGCCGCCCGAGAGTCGTGCGGTACGTCGTCGCCCGAAGCCGCCGAGGCCGAGCTCGGCGAGCGCCTCCGGGACACGCGCCCGCATCTCCCCGGCCGGCCACCCGAGGCTCTCGAGGCCGAACGCGACCTCGTCGTCCACGCGCTCCATGACCAGCTGGCTCTCCGGGTCCTGGAAGACGATCCCGACCTGCCGGGCGACCAGCGCCTGGGGGTCGCGTCCAGCAACGCGCCCACCCACCACAAGCTCGCCATCGAGGCGCCCCGGGATCGCACCCGGCACCAGCCCTGCGATCGCCCTGGCCAGCGTGCTCTTCCCCGAGCCGGACGGCCCGACGACCAGGAGACAGCCGCCCGCGGGAAGGTCGAACGTGACGTCGGCGACCGCCGCGGCCGCGGCGCCCGCGTAGGTGACCCCGACGTCGCGGGCGCGGATCGCGCCTGGGCCGCTTGTGCCGGTTCTTGCGCCGGGTCCTCTCCTCAGCGTGGGAAGCCCTCCAGGACCCCGGCCCGGCGGAGCGCTCGGGCAAGCATGAGCGAGCCGAACCCGACGATGACCACAGCGGAAACGCCCATCGCGGCACCCACCAGCAGCTGGGTCTCGACCGCCACCGTCGGGTAGTAAATGACCCAGTCGTGGATCCATGCGGCCGCCGCCGAAGCCAGGGCGGCGATCGCGAGGACAGGCAACCCCCACACCCGGTAGAGGGTGAATGCGAAGACCAGCTCGGCCGCCGCGCCCTGCACGAAGCCAGAGAGCAGCACGTCGAGGCTCCACGGGGAGCCGGCGATCACGGACACGCCGGCGGCGAGCAGCTCGGCGAAGAGCGCAGCGCCCGGCTTCCGCACGATCAGCGGGGCGAGGACCGCCGGAATGAGCCAGACAGCGTAGAAGAGGTTCTGGAACGGGCCGAGCGGCGCCAGGAAGCTCCAGGCGAGGTTGTTCCAGAACCAGAAGACGACGCCGAAGGCTACGCCGAGGACGGCGGTGACGAGGATGTCGCGTGTCCGCCAGCGAGGATCCGGGAGCGCGACGGCGGGAGCGTGAGCGGAGATGGCCATTACGTGTTCCCTTCCGTGTCGCGCGTCTCGACGATGAGCAGGCAGCCGGACCGGAGGGAGACGCGCGCCTCCGTGCCCGTGCGGACGTTGGAGAGCCCTCGGGCCGGCCCCGCGCGAAGCGGCTCGTCCCGGAGGGAATAGGCGAGCCCGTCCGTCGTGACGCCCACGGCGTCCGCCCCGAACGGGAAGAGCGAGACCAGGTCGCCCGGGACGCCGGTGAGGATGACCTCCGCCCGCCCCGCGGCCACGGCGCCACGTGCGACCCGCGAGGAGAGCAGCCGGACCCGCGTCCGCGCGTCGAGGAGGACCGCCGTTCGCCCGTCCAGCGCGGGATGCGCCAGCAGCCACGCGTTCGCGAGGGCGTGGTCGAAACGGGGGCCTCCCATGGCACCCAGGATCGTCAGGCGCCCGGCGCCGCGCGCCACCGCCGCGAGGACCGCCAGCTCCAGGTCCGATTCGTCCTTGGCTGCGGCGGCACGCTCCAGCGGGATCCCCGACGCGCGGATCTCGGCCAGCCCGGACTCTCCGAGCGAATCGCCGTCGCCCACCACGAGCTGGGGCACGAGGCCCGCCCGGTCCGCCTTCCGCGCGCCGCCATCCGCGGCGATGACGAGGTCCACGTCCGCTGCCCAGCCGGGCCAGGCGGCATCGAGCGTCGCGCGCGCGGGCACGTCGCCGTCGCCGACGAGGATCGCGTGCCGGGCACGGCCGGAATCGGGATCAGGAATCGGAACGCCTCCGTCGGGTGGGGGGACGGAGGCGCTCCACTGGACTCCCTTCGCCGGCATGACCCGGATCAGGTTCCGAGGGTCTGCGGTTGACCGCACTCTCAGCGCCGCGAGGCGCTCCCCTGTCCCAATCTTCGATTGCGCCGGGCTCCTACCGGCACGGCGAATCTACACCCGGGCGCCTCGTTTCGCACGCTCAGCCCGAGAGGTCAGCCCAGGAGGCCGGCGACCCAGTCGGCCACGGAACCCACGACCTCGCTCGCGCCGGCGTCGCGCAGCTCGACGTCCGTCGCGAGGTCGCTCCGAATCCCGATGCCGCGCGCGCCGGCCGCCACTGCCATCCGCATGTCGTCGAGCGCATCGCCGACGTAGGCAGTCTCCGAGGCACAGTCGGCAAGGCCCAGCACGTCCAGCGCGTGGCGGAGGCCGCCGGGACCCGGCTTCTGCTCGAATGGGTCGTCGCCGTAGACGCGAGCCGGGAGGAGCCCGGCAATTCCGTGCCGCTCGAGCTGGGGTTCCACGCTGTCGCGACGGCCGGCCGTGACGATCCCCAGCGCAAGGCCTGCGCCGGCGAGACGTCGGAGCGCATCCGCGACGCCCGGCAGGAGGGCGGCCTCGTCGCGGCCCCGGTAGAGCGACCACCAGCGGTCGCCGACCGACTCGATGGCCTCCTCCGCCAGTTGGAACCGGCGGTAGAGCAGGCGCCAGTCGGGCGTGAAGTGGCGCCGATACTCGTCCCAGGTGATCGCCACGCCGGACTCCGCCATGACGAGCTCCGTCGCCGCGTACATGAACGGGAGCGTGTCGACGAGGGTTCCATCCCAGTCGAAGAGGACTGCGCGCACAGCCACGAATCGTAGCGGGTCGCGGCCGGCACGCCCGATGGAGGCCGGCTTGCCCGATGCTAGACTCGCGCCCGAGGGAGGCCGGCTCGCCCGATGCTAGACTCGCGACCGTGCCCGGCCCCGTCGATCCGCGAGCGCCTGCAGACCCGACCGATCTCGATCCGGCTGTTCGTCGCGTCCTGGACGCGGCCGCCCGGAGGGGCGTGCGCTTCGAGATTCACCGGCTGGCCGACACGACGCACACGGCAGCGGACGCCGCGCGCGCGCTCGGCGTGGAGCAGGCACAGATCGTGAAGTCGCTCGTGTTCGTCGCGCCCCGCGGCGACGGTGGGCTCGAACTCATCATCTGCCTGGCGGCCGGGACGAACCGCGTGAACGTCGCGCTCCTGGCTGCCGTGACCGGCGAGGCGCGCATTCGGCGCGCCACGGCGCGCGAGGCCCGTGAGCTGACCGGCTTCTCGATCGGCGGAATCCCGCCTCTCGGCCATCCGCGGCCGGTTCGGGTGGTGATGGATCCGGACCTCGGCCGCTACCCGGAGATCTGGGCGGCGGCGGGCCACGATCGCTCGGTCTTTCCCGTCTCGCCGGCGGCGCTGCGGGCGCTCACGAACGCGACCGTCGCAGAGATCGCCGAGATCCCGCCGCCGGATGCACGGGCGGGCGCGCCGGCCATGCATGCCGACGCACCGGGCCCGTCACCCAGCGGGCTCGCGACACCCGGGACGTGACCGCCGAGCCACAGCAGGCCGTCGTCGAGTATCCGGGCGGCATCCGGGTCCGCTACCGCTGGGCCGGGACCGGGGGCGGCGATGCCGTCTTCGCCCTCTCCGAGGCCGGCGGCGAGCTCTTCGAGTACGGGGACCGCGCCGGTTCCGCGTTCGAGCGGCTCTGCCGCGCCGAGCTCCGCGCCGAGGGCCCGGCCGGGGCATGGGCCGCGCGTCTCGCCTCGCCGATCTTCGACGTGCCCGCCGGCGTGGCCTGGGACACCCCCGGCCTTCTGGTCGTGAAGTACGGCTTCGTGACGTACGGGCTGGCCGCCCGGACCGGCGAGCTGCGCTGGTCACATCGGTCCGGATCGCCGGTCCTGGCGGTCCTGGGCTCGTCGCGGCTGCCGCACGTCCTGGTCCAGGCCGAGATCGAGACGTTTGCGCTAGAGGCGGATGGCGAGGTCCGCTGGCGTGTCGGCCATTCCGATGTCGTCGCCGAGGCCGAGCTGATCGGCGGACGCCTGGTCCTGACGAGCTACGCGGGCCTGGTCTCGGCGCTCGATCCGGCCACGGGACGCGCGCCGGCGTGAGGCGCGGACGCCCGCGGTGGACGCCGTGTGGACAACCGGGGCCGGGGCTGGCAACTTCGTGGACGGCGGCCGTTGACCGTTCCGGTTGTGACGCGTAGCGTTGACGTCGACCCGGAGGGGTCATGAGCTCGCTAACGGCGGAGGCTTCACGGCCGAGGTCCACGCGATGCGGAGGTTCCTCCGGGTCGTTTCGTGCCCGCCACTCTTAGCGCCTTGGCCGGGCCCTGCGACGGCGGCTCCTTGCGACGGCGGCTCCCTGCGACGGCGGCTCGCCCCGGGCACTGCTACCATCCCCGCCCGTGAACCCCCTGTTCGTGATCGCCGCCGGGATCGTCGCGATCGCGATCGGCACGCTTCTCCTCCGCTCGTACGGGCCGCGCGTCCGGGTGGGACGTCTCCTCGCCGTGACGCCGGTCGTGACCCTCGCCGCCGCCCGGGACCTGGCGTCGACCGGGACCCGACGGTACGTGCGGATCGACGGGCGCCTGGATGCGGACGACGAGTTCCCGGACGAGCACGACCGGCCCCTGGTCTTCCGCCGCCGACGCGTCGAGGCCCGACTGCGGGGCGGGTGGCGCGTCCTCGACGAGCAGCGCCAGCTGGTCCCGTTTCGCCTCCGCGAGGGCCTCGACGAGGCGGGCGTGGATGCCGAGACACTCGACGAGGGCCTCGTGACGCTGGTCCGGGAATCCCTCGGGACCGCGGCCGAGGTCGCGGACCAGCTGGCGACGAGGCTGCCGCCGGAGACGCCTGTCCGCCTGCGAATCGAGCAGCTTTCCTCCGTCGAGCACGCGTCGGTCCTCGGCGTGCCGGTCATCCGCGCCGATGGCGCAGTCCAGATGACGGCTGGAACCGGCCGGCCGCTCGTCGTCTGCACGCTTGAGCGGCAGGAGGCGATGCGCGTCATCGCGGACGGGGCACGGGCGCGCCCGATCGCGGCCGCCGTCGCCCTCGCCAGTGGCCTGGCCCTGCTGGTCGCCGGGATCGGGTGGGCCCTCGTGGCGGGAGCGACTGCGTGAGGTGGCCCGGCGGCGGGCTTCGTCGCTGGCTCGGGGCGGGCGCGTGTCTCCTCGCGTCGCTTGTCCTGGCCGCCGCGCCCATGTTCGCGACCGACCCCACGGCAAGCCCGGCGGGCGGCGACGTGCGGACCAGCTCGACGGCGCCCGGCCTCGTCGGCGATCCCCTCTTCGCGGTGGTCGGGGTCGTCGTGGTCGGGCTCGTGGCCCTGGGTGCGACCCTGCTCTACGTCAGGCTGACCGCCCGACCCTGAGCACCCGAACCCGGGCGCCGTCGCCGGGTCGTGCCAAGATCCGCCCGGGAGCCCATGACGTATCTCCTATTGGCAAGAAATGTCAGGTCGTCGAGACTCCGCCCAACTTCACGAATCCTCCATCGGAGCAGGCTCGGACTGACCATGACGCTCGCCCGGCGTCCCGCGGACGCCACGCTCTCCGTCACGAAGGCGGCGCGCCTTCTTGGTGTGCACGCCAACACGATCCGAGCCTGGAGCGACCAGGGACGTCTCCGTTTCTACCGCATCAACCAGCGCGGCGATCGCCGCTACCGACTGGGCGACCTCCAGCAATTCCTCGCCAAGGCCGAGAGCAGGCCGGAACCGGCCCGTGGGCGTCGCAATCTTGGCGGCGTCCCCGCCCGTCCGGTGGCCCCGTCCATCGGCGCTGACGTGGTGGAGCTTCGGACGCGGCCCTCGGCGCGCGAGCCGGCCGGCCCGACGATGGTCTTGCGGTCCGTCGCGTCGCGAGCTGTCCACGAGGAGCCGGCGCGGACCCGCCTCGACATCGCCATCCTTGCGCACCTGGCGGACCTCGTCGCCGGGGACGCCGACCCGGACATCGTGATGAGGGCCGCGGTCGAGCACCTGCACGACCGCGCCGGTCATGACCTGGTCGCGGTCCTCGAGCGTCGCGACGCGCGGCTCGTCACGCGAACCGCCCGGGGCGTCGGGGCGGACCGGCTGGGATCCCTCGTGGAATTGGAGGGCCTCCCTGCTCGCGCCCTGCGCGCCGAGGGCCCGGTCGCCGAGACGGCGCCGGCCGGCACGGACTGGCTCGGGGGCTCCGGGGTTCTTCTCGCCAGTCGCGTGGCCGCCGCGATCCGCAGCGGCGCCGGCGACGCCTGGGGGGTCCTCCTGGTGGCGGACGAGGGCGGCCCGGCCCCCCAGGAACGGGCCATGTTCGTGGCCGCGGTGGCCCGCTCGCTCGGCGTCGCGGTCCATGCCGACCAGCTCCGCAGCGAGTCGGCGATCCAGCTCCACCGCGCCGAAGCACTTCGCCGGATCGCGATCGACATCGGCAGCAAGCTGGACATCGACCAGATCCTCGCCGGCGTCGTGGACCACGCGCTAGTCCTTTTCGGCGCGGAGCGCGCGGCGGTCTCGCTTCGCCGACCCGACGGCCGGATCACCGCGGAGGTGAGCCGCGGGCTCTCGGCTGCGTATCTCGCGGCGGTGCGGGACCCTCTGATGCCATCGCTGCCCGCCGAGGCGGCGGCGGCGGAGCTGCTTCCGCTCTTCTCGGTGCGCTATCGCGACGACCCGCGGGCGCAGGCGGTTCGAGCCGCGGTGGTCCAGGAGGGCTTCGACACCCTCTGCGCCGCGCCGCTCCTCGACGGCGACAGCCTGCTCGGTCTCCTGACCACCTACCACGACCGACCCCATCCATGGGGCCCAGGGGAGCTCCAGACCATGGCGGCGTTCGCGGCGTACGCGGCGACGGCCATCAAGAACGCCCAGAACTTCACGCGGATGGCCACCTGGGCGGCGCAGCTGCAGTCGATCCAGCAGCTCGGCGCGCAGCTCTCCCGTCTCACCACCGAGCAGGAGATCGGAGACGCCATCTCGAACGAGCTCGAGACGCTGATCGCGTTCCACAACGTCCGTGTCTATCGGCTGCGCGAGGGCGGCTGGCTCGTCCCCGTGGCCATGCGTGGGCTCGTCGGCGAGTTCAAGGATGAGACGTCGGACCTGCTCCGCACTCGGATCGGCGAGGGAATCACCGGCTGGGTCGCCCTGCACAAGCTGCCCCAGAACCTGGGGGACGCCGCGCATGACCCCCGAACCCAGACGATCACCGGCACGGACGACGACCTGGATGAATCGATGCTGCTCGCGCCCCTGGTCTACGAGGACCAGGTCCTCGGCGTGATCGTGCTCTCGAAGCTGGGCCTGCAGCAGTTCTCGGACGACGACCTGCGCCTCCTCGTCATCTACGCCAGCCTGGCCGCCCAGGCAATGGCGAACGCCGAGACCACCGAGCGCCTGCGGGCCCAGTCCACGCAGCTTGAGCGGCGGCTGGCCAGCCAGCGGGCGCTGCTGGCGATCACCGAGTCGATCCTCGGAACGTTCGACGCGCGGGCGATCCTGGAGCAGGTGGCCGACCGGCTCAGCGCCCTTGTCCGGTTGGACACGATGTCGATCGAGCTGCTGGACCCGGAGACCGGGACGCTCCGGCCGATCTTCGCCCGGGGCGTGCACGCGGCCGCCTACCTGGAGCCGTGGGAGCCCGGCGCAGAAGGGCTTGGGACATGGGTGTTGGCCCATGGCGAGCCGCAGCTAGTCCGCGACGAGCTGGCTGACCCCCGGGTGCACCAGTTCCCGACGACCGGACCGCTGGAAGGGAGCCTCATCTGCGTCCCGCTCCGAGGCCCGGATGGTGCGTTGGGCGTGGTCTCCATGGAGCGCCTCGGGACGGAGGATCGATTCGACGAGGACGACTTCGAGCTGGTCCAGCTCTTCGCCGGCCAGGTCTCGATCGCGCTCCGCAATGCGGCCGCGTTCCGGATCAAGGAGATAGAGGCCCAGACCGACCAGGTCACCGGCCTGCTCAACGCCGGCACGTTCCGCGGCTGGCTGGAGCAGGCGGCCGGGCCGGACGATTGCTTCGGGCTCCTGATGCTCGACCTGGACAACTTCAAGGACGTCAACGAGACGATGGGCCACGAGGCGGGCACCGAGCTCCTTCGCCAGATCGCCCGGACGATAGCGGATGCCAGCCGCAGCTCGGATCGCGTCTTCCGATACGGCGGTGACGAGTTCGCCGTGATCGTGGCCACCCCGGATCCCGCCGGCGCGATGGCCGTGGCATGCCGGATTCGCGATGCGCTCCGGGCCGTCCCGAGCGACTGCACCCGGCACGGCGGCCGCCCGCCGGTGAGCGCATCGATCGGCGTGGCAACGTACCCGGCGGACGGCGCGACGCACGCCGAGATCCTGCTGGCCGCCGACCGGGCCTGCTTCGTGGCGAAACGACGCGGGCGCGACAGGATCGCCACGGCGGCCGAGGGGCTGGCGCTCGCCGCGGACTTCACGCTCTCGGAGCCCACCCCGATGGACCCGATCGCGCCCGGGGGCGCGTGACCCGAGCAACAGCGAGCGCCGGTCGCGCCCGGGGGGCGCCACGATGCGGTGGCTCGGTGTCGCCGCAGAGGGATCCGGATGGCGCCGGCGTACCATCCGGGGGTGCTGGGTCGCCGACCGCCCGTCGCCGCCCCGTCGGCCATGGCGCTGCTCGTCGTCGCCATGGTCGTGATCGGCTGCGCGACGCCCGTCGACTCCGCGGCAAGCCCAGGGTCCGCTCCCGCGTCCGGTGTCGCGCCACCGGCCGAGCCTTCCGCGTCCGCGCCGACCGGGCCGTTTCGCCCGAGTCCCGCACCGTCGCCGACCTTTGCCTCCTACGTCGTGCGGCGGGGCGATACGCTCCTTGCGCTCGCCGCCCGCTTCGCGACTACCGCGAAGAGCCTCGCCTACTGGAACCGGGCGCGCTATCCGAGGCTCGACCCCGACTCCGCCGCGTACGCACCTGACCGCATCGACGTTGGCTGGACGCTCGTCTACCTGCCGGGCCAGGTCGTCGACGCGGAGAGCCCGCCGCCCGCGGCGGCGGCCTCGTCCGGGCCGCTCGGCAGCGCCGAACCGTTCCCCGTCCTGCCGGCCGACGGGGGCGCGCTCCTCGTGACCCATGGGCCCCGCGGCACCAACACGGTCGCGCTCACCTTCGACTACGGCGGCGGCCCAGGCGCAGGAGCGTCGACGGCCGCCGGCGCCGAGGCGACGCTCCAGTGGCTGGTCGCCACGGGCGTGGCGGCCACGGTGTTCGTGGCGCCGGCGGCCGCAGATCCGGCGGACACGGACGGGCGAGCGGTCCTCGCCCGCCTCGCGGCAGCGCCCCCCGGGGTGACGCCAGGGCTGCTGCCGGCCCGTCCGGATCCGGGGACCCCGTGGGACGCGGCCGTGCGAGCGGCCGATGCGCGACTGGCGCAGCTCCTCGGCCGCTCGACGGCGCCCTGGCTGCGTGTGTCGGGCTCGCTGGAGACGGCTGCGCTCGGGGTGATCGGTCGGACCGGCTGGACGTGGCTGGTCGGCGCGGACGTGGATCCGGGCGACAGCATCGTGCCCGAAGCCGGCGGTCCGATCGCGGCCGACATCGCGGCGCGGGTGATCTCGCGCTCCACCGGCGGGTCCATCGTCCGCCTCGCCCTGGGTGGCACCCACACGCTCGAGGCGCTGCCGGCGATTCTCGACGGGCTCGCCGCGAACGGCCTGCGCGTCGTCTCCCTGGGCGAGCTCCTGGGGGTAGCCACGCCCTGACCCAGGACTCGCTGCCGGCGCCCTTCCAGGCGGCCAGCGAGGGGTCGCCTACAGCCGCCCCGCCTCCATGACACGCTGGAGGAATCGCTGCGTGCGCTCGGCGCGCGGCGCGCGGAAGATCTGCTCGGGCGGTCCCTCCTCAAGGATCCGGCCGGCGTCCAGGAAGCAGACCCGGTTGGCGATGTCGCGCGCGAAGCCCATCTCGTGGGTCGCGATCAGCATCGTCATCCCGCCCCGCGCCAGCTCACGGATCACTGCGAGGACTTCCGCCACGAGCTCGGGGTCGAGCGCGCTCGTCACCTCGTCGAGGAGCAGGAGCTCCGGCTCCATCGCAAGCGCCCGGACAATCGCCACCCGCTGCTGCTGGCCGCCCGAGAGCCGGTCCGGGAACTCGGCCCGTTTGTCAGCAAGGCCGAAGCGCTCCAGGAGCGCGAGCGCACGGTCCGCCGCCTCGGCTGGCGCATGGCGCAGGACCTTGCGGGGCGCCAGGGTGACGTTGTCGAGCACGCTCATGTGGGGGAACAGGTTGAACGCCTGGAAGACGATCCCGATCCGGCGCCGGATCCGGTTGACGTCCACCCCGGGCGCGGTGATCTCCTCACCGGCCACGACGATTCGCCCGGCATCGATCGGTTCCAGGAGGTTGACGCAGCGCAGGAGGGTCGACTTCCCGCTCCCGGAGGCCCCGATCAGGCAGACCACCTCGTGCTGGGCGACCGCCATGTCGATTCCCTGCAGGACCTCCAGCTGCCCGAAGGACTTGTGGAGGCCTGCCACGAACAGCGCGGGCGTCGCGGAGGGCGTCGCGCCGGCTCGGCCCGCCGCCGTGGAACTCACCGCGAGCTCGCGGCGGCGCGTCGCCGGTCACGTTGCACGAGCACGTCCGTCAGGCGAGCGAGTGGAATCGTGACCGCGATGAAGACGAGCGCCGTGGCCATGTAGGGCGTGTAGTTGAACTTCGCCTGCTGCGTGATCTGCGACTGGCGGAAGATCTCCACCACCCCGATGTACGAGACGAGGACCGTGTCCTTCTGGAGGCCGATGAAATCATTGAGGAGCGGCGGGATGACGCGCCGGACCGCCTGCGGGAGGATCACGTACCGAAGCGCCTGGAGCCGGGAGAGCCCGAGCGACCGCGCGGCGGCTTCCTGGCTGGGGTGGACCGACTCGATCCCGGCACGGTAGACCTCCGAGACGTACGCCGAGTAGATCAGCGTCAGGGCGATCACCGCGTAGGGGAATGGGTCGGTGGGGATGCCCGGTAACCCGAGGCCGGGGATGCCGAACCCCAGGATGTAGATCACGAGGACGCCCGGCACCGCCCGGAAGATGTCCGCATAGATCGTGGCGAGGAAGCGGAGCGGGAAGAAGACGGGCCCGGGCAGGCTTCGGAGGACCGCCAGGACCAGCGCAAGGACGAGGGTCAGCACTTCCGCGATGGCGAAGAGCTGGATGTTGACCCAGAAGGCGGCCGCGATGTCGGGGAAGGCGTTCGAAAACACGGTCGCGCTGAAGAACGACGCCTGGACGTCGGCCCAACCCGGCGCGTTGACCGTGATCCAGACGAGGATTCCGAAGACGACAACCGTGCTGACCAGCGCGACGAACGTCGAGCGCAGGACGGTCGGCTGGCGGCCCCGAACACGGGGCGGCCCGCCCGACGGACCGATGTTGATCAGGTCACCGGAGTCGAGCGGGCCGACGCGGCTGAACATCGACGTGGTGGGACGATCGCTACGGCCCGATGATCGGGGCGTCCGCCTTGTCGGCGAGCCATTCCTTCGTGGCCTGGTCCAGCGTCCCGTCGGCCTTCAGCGCCGCGATCGCCTGGTTGACGCATGCCGTGACGGGGCTGCCCTTCGCCAGGACCGCGCTGAAGTGCTCGGCGGCGGCGCCGGCCTGGACCGGGAACTGGCCGACGATGTTCGCCAGCGCATTGCCCTTCGCGTCGAGGAGCTGGGCCGCCGTGACGTAGAAGGCAGTCGGCAGGTCCACCACGAGCCCATCGATCTGCTTGGCCTTGAGGGCCGAGATCGCGTCGTCATTCGACGTGTAGACCGACGGCTTGGCGGCCGGCTGGATCACGTTCACGATCGTGTCGTAGCTCGTGGTGCCTTGCTGCGCTCCGAACTTGTAGCCCTTCAGGCCGGCGATCGAGGTCACCTTCGCGAGCGGGCTCGTCTTGAGGGCGACGACTGCCTGCGACAGGAAGTAGTAGCCGTCGGACATGTCGACCACCTTGGCCCGGTCCGCCGTGTAGGAGACCTGGTTGACGTCGAGGTCGAACTTCTTCGCGCCGGGGGCGTAGGACGTGTCGAAGGGGACCACGATCCAGGTCACCTTGTCCTTCGCGAAGCCCAGCTTTGCGGCAAGGGCGTAGGCGAAGGCGCTCTCGAAGCCCTGGCCGTTGGTGGGGTCGCCCAGCTGCCACGGCTTGGGCGCGTTCCCGGTGGCCGGCGGCTGGTAGTACGGCGGGTAGGCCGGGTTGTCCGTGCCGATCGTCAGCATGCCTGCCGTCACGAGCTTCAGGTTGGCCGGGGCGCACGGGTCGGGCGACGGACTCGGCACGACCGCCGTGCTCGGCGAGGCCGCCGGCGTGGCGGCGATCGATGGGGCCGCGGAGGGAGCCGCGGAGGGAGCGGGCGTCGGGGACGCCGCGCTGGAACAGGCAGCCACCATCGCGCCGGTCAGCGCGAGTGCCGCCGCGAAGCGGAATGGGGTTCGCATCGTATGCAGATTCTCCTCCATGTCGGGACCGGCGAGAGTGTACCCGAGCGGCCGACCCCGCCGGGGAGCAGCGACAGGGAGCGTCGCCCGGACGAGTGCTCGGCTAGACTCCGGGCGTGCGCGTCCGGGTCTTCGAGATGCGGCTCCTCGCGGCGGGCCTCACCGCCCTGTGGGCCGCCACGAGCCTCCTTGTCCTGGTGGCCTACCGGCCCGGCGGCCCGGCGGATCTTCTCGTGGGGGTCGCGCTGCTGCTGCCGGTTGGGATCGCGGCGATGGCGCTGGCATGGCCGCCCGCGGCCCACGGCCCGCAGGCCTTTCGCCTGATCGCTGCGCTCGCGATGGGCACCGGCCTCATCCTCCTTCCGTCGCTGGCGAGCCTGTGGCGCCAGATCGCCGATCGCGGGCTCCAGACGCTGCTCCCCTCCCTCGAGGCGGGCTACCCATGGGCCCTCGCGATCCTCGGGACGTCGCTCTTCTCCGCGCTCGGCCTGGCCCGCCGGGTCCTGGGACCCAGCGCGCCGCGCGGCCCGCGATTGACC
>Ga0209429_10001104_pt1 | contig 17290 bp, 23 predicted proteins | sample BarGraNGADG00212_3_FD_184493 | JGI IMG/M metagenome (GOLD analysis project Ga0209429, IMG submission 184493) | Arctic peat soil microbial communities from Barrow, Alaska - Barrow Graham LP Ref core NGADG0004-212 (SPAdes) (version 2) | ecosystem: Environmental > Terrestrial > Soil > Wetlands >...
GGGGGCAAGTTGCAGGATCAAAAGGCTCCATAATACCGCGACAAGGATTGCGAGTGAACCATAAAGCATCGAGGTTTGTTCAATACCAAAGATAAAACCAAGGATGATACCAATAACCAGAAGTAAAAGTAATTGTAGAAGAATGCTATATTTATATGAAAGAAGGGAGAATGGCGGAATTCTGCCCACGATCTCTTCATATATCCACTTCATCTCTTTTTTGTCGCTGTTTTCCATTTATGGGATTTATGTAAGGGATTGATAATAAATCCCTATCCTGAATCGCCATCAGAGAACAAATAGATACTATTATTTATTGATAGTGCATTAATACTGTTGGTGAGGTATGACTACAATTAAACTTATTTCAATTTTGATATTAACTTTATCATTGTTTTTCCTTGGATGTGTTGATCAAAAACAGACAGGAACTCCAGTCCCGACAGTTATCCCGACAGCAACAGTGACAGCTATTCCAACTGTTGTCCCGACCAGTCCGATGCCTACTCCTGTGCCTACACAAATAAGGGAGAAGTTGCTTTTTATTTCTGATGTAGATGACCTGTATGGATTCTATAAGGTTGCGGCCAGGAATGGCTCGGTGCCTTATGATATAAATACTCACACCCTTACAATCAATGCACAGGATAGTGTACGATGGAGAAGCACCACACAAAATAATTATATCCTTACAATAGTAAGTCAGGAGGCTTTATGGGATAATTCCAGTTCCAAAATGAAGGCAGAATTGAGCTATTTTAATTATACATTCGACAAGCCCGGAGAATATGAAGTATATTTAAAAGAATTTCCTCGCCTGGCGCACCAGAAAATCATTGTGAATCCCTGAGGGATAAAACACATCTGTTTTTTTCTTATCTATTTATCACGAAGAATCATTAAGAATAAATCGATGTGTTTAAATATTATTAAGTCGGAATTGATATTCCGCGCAAATCGTTTTAGTACTGAATCAATGTCATTGTATTTTAGTTACTGCGCAGCAGTAAACAGCTACATACAGATAGGAGGCGGTCTTATACACAAAGAAGAGTTAATCCAACTACATACATTGATGGTGCAAATGAAGAAGTTCTTTGAGGAAAGCGAGGCTGTGGAATTTTCACACTACCAGTCCCTTCAGATAAGCCCCGTGCATGTGCATAGAAGTAAAGCCGAACATAAACATGCTATTTTCATCCTTGGCCAGGAGATAGCATCAGTAATGGCGCATGATGAGTTCTCAGGACCAGGAAGAACACAGGTGCGAATGCAGGAACTTGCAGGTCGCGCTGTGAATGAGATGATACATTAAAATTTTTTTTTTGTTCTAATGCTTCACCAAAACATTTCGAAGCATATATTAGGTAATACAGTAGAAATAACTGATTGTTTCATGATCCGTAAAGGATTTTTGGATTTCATCAATTGAGGGATATTTAATGGAACTAAATGGAGTAGAGATAGAAGATACATATGCGGAAGCATTTCCGATAAAGATAGCAAGAATATTGATCACAGGCGCAACAAGGCGATGGGCAATGGTTGCAGCACAGGAAGCAACTGGCTTTGGAACGTCTGTAATAATGTGCCCTGCTGAAGCTGGTATTGAAAAAGTGGTAGACGGCAGTGAGACACCCGACGGTAGACCCGGTGTATATATCTTTATATGCACATTTGGTTATAAAGCCCTGGAAGAGCAGTTATTAAAACGTCTCGGCCAGTGCGTTCTTACAGCGCCAACAGCTGCCATGTGGAATGGTCTTCCGAATGCAGAGAAGCAATTTGATACAGGATTCAAGCTTAAGTTCTTCGGTGACGGATTTGAATCTGAAACCTCAATCGGCGGGAGAAAAGCATATAAGATCCCCATGATGCAGGGTGACTTCATTACAGAACACAGCATCGGGGCGCAGGAAGGTATTGCTGGTGGTAATTTCTTTATTATGGCCGATACCCAGATGACAGCTCTTGCAGCCGCAGAAAATGCTGTAGATGCCATAGTCATGCAGGAAGGCACAATAACTCCTTTCCCAGGCGGTGTTGTTGCAAGTGGATCAAAGGTAGGATTTACGAATTACAAATTCATGAAGGCAACAACAAATGAAAAATTCAGTCCTTCATTAAAAGGTAAAATAAAAGATACTCAAGTACCTGATGATGTGAACGCCATTTATGAGATCGTTATTAATGGCCTTGATGCAGATTCAATAAGCAGGTCATTGAAGGCTGGTATAGCGGCTGCCGTAAGGGTGCCGGGTGTTAAGAAGATAAGTGCTGGAAATTATGGAGGCACACTGGGTCCTCACAAATTTTACCTCAAGGACCTTATTTAAAGAAGGGAAATTTTATTCCTTTTTTTGCAGGAAGCCATATGAAAGATGTTATCGAAACAATAAAAACACGCCGCTGCGTCCGTCAGTATCTTGATAAAGAGATTTCCGACGAAGACATGCGTTTTCTTATCGATTGCGCAGGATATGCCCCCTCTGGCTTGAATATGCAGCCATGGGCATTTCTTGTAATAAACAACAAGGATAAGATCCTGCAGCTTTCAGAAATCTGCAAGAAATCCATGATCCCGCTGCTTGAAGACAGGAAAAACTCTTCAAAAGTTGCGGAAGAATTTCTTTCATTCCTGAAACAAAAGGGAAGTGATATATTCTATGGCGCGCCAGTGCTTGTAATAATACTTGGAAATAGAAATGCAGCAACAGCGGTATATGATTGCGCAATGGCAGCGCAAACAATGATGCTTGCAGCGCAATCTATAGGTCTTGGAAGCTGCTGGATAGGAGCTGCCCAGCACGCCCTGATGGATGAAAAACTCCTGGAGAAAATTGGGGCACCTGAAGGATATATCCATGTAGCACCACTGATTTTCGGGTATCCGAAAGGAAAGACTGAAATGCCCGATAGGATCGAGCCAAAAGTGATATGGATAAAATAATTCTCAGTGTTAACCAACAGGTTTAAATGACCTTCTTACATTTCGTGGTGGCATGGAAATTCTTGCTGACATCGGAGGGCGTCCCGGTCTTGACTGCCGGGGTTTTTGCAGATATTGTTATTTCAAAGGGGTAAAGGAAATCCCGGCATTTGGATGCAAACACTGCATGCCATTCCAAAAAGGCTGCAATTACTGCACGAACAGTGTCAGGGAAAGTTATTCGAGCTTTAAACCGCTATCTGTTGTAGCACAGGAGATCAACCAGGCAGTTTATTTCAATAAGAATGTGTCAAAATTCAATGTAAGCGGAGGAGGGGATGTGAGCTGTTATCCTGAATTAAAACCCCTGGTGAAATTCCTCTCGCAATATAAGAAACCCATACATCTTGGCTATACTAGTGGAAAGGGATTGAATAAGCAAGATGCCCAGTTCTTTATTGAACATGGGGTTAACGAAGTTACTTTCACGGTATTCGCAACAGACCCGGAACTTCGACGAAAATACATGAACGATAAAACACCTGAAGATTCATTAGAAGCACTTCGCGTCCTTTGCGGTAAGTGTGAGGTCTATGCTGCTACGGTACTTATTCCAGGAATAAATGATGGCGATGTACTTTTAAAAACATGCACCGACCTTTCTGATATGGGTATAAAAGGGCTCATACTGATGCGATTTGCCAATGCAAATGAACAGGGTTTGATCCTTAATAATTCACCCGTAATAGAAGGAGTTGTTCCGCACACGATCTCTGAATTCAAATCTATAGTTGATGAAATTAATAAAAAGTTTGATTTTCGCGTAACCGGGACTCCGCTTTATGATCCTGAGACCGGCTCACCCTTTGCTATCCGAAATGAACCCGACGCACTTTTAAAATTGCCCATTATAAAGAAAGAAGCCACAATTATCACAAGTGAAGTCGCAGCACCTTTATTAAATGAGATTTTTAATAAGCTTGGCGGGCTTGTGAATGTAATTCCTGTTAAAAAAGATATTGGCTGCCTCATTACAATTGATGATATTAAAACACTGGAGTTATCTGCCATAAAGGAAACAGTAATTTTCCCGGGCAGGGCATTTGTTCATGACCCTGAGATAAAGAAAATACTTGTAAGCGATGGCAAAGACAGGCTCGTTCGAAGAGGGCCGGATCTGCTTACGGTTGATGGTGAGATGAGCATTTCCATGACAAAAGAAGAAGTTATTGCAAAAGAGATCGAGGCTTTTACAGAACTTATCCAGATGATCAATGTTCTTGGGACTGATCCGAAAAAATAACAGGTTTCTTCGCCCTCTCAAACTTCCATCTCTTACTCAGATCCATCGTTGCATCAATACCCACCTTTGTCCCGATCCCATTATCAGAACGCGGGTCAAGGGTGCTGCCCCTGGCATTCGGATAAATGTATATGTCCTCATCGCCCTTTACCCTTGTCGCTATCGCAAACTCGATGTCGTTAGGATTCAAAATATCGATATCATCGTCCACAATTACCACATGTTTCAAGCTCTTATGCGCTGCAAATGTGGCATCAATGGCATTTTTAGCTTCATCGTCATTTGTTTTATGGATCTGCACTGCTGCATGAAAATAATAACATCCGCCGGATGTCATAACAACATTCCTAACATCCGCTACCTTCTTGACTTCATTGAAAATAAGGGGTTCATACGGGATTCCCATCATTATATGATGTTCACTCCCCGCAGGAAGAAGCGCATGGTAAATGGGATCGCGCCTGTGTAATATTTTTGTGATATAGATAACGGGCTGTTTCCTGACAATATCATATGTGCCGCTGATATCTACAAAAGGCCCTTCATCAACAAGTTCCGTGGGATGTATGTATCCTTCAAGAACTATTTCAGCATGTGGGACTTTTACCCCATTTTCCAATTCAATTACTTCAAACGGCTCACCCTGAAGCGCCGCTGCATAATTGAATTCCTTGCCTTCAGGAACACGAGTCGAGATGGCAAATAGCGCTATGGGATCGATACCGATAACGATCGCTACAGGAAGTGGTTCGCCATTTTGAGAAGCCTTCTTATGAAGGTTATATGTATGCCTGAATTCAACAAGCCGCGCTGCAAGTCTGTCTTTCCCGATCACCCTTAGCCTGTGTATGGAAGCATTCATCAAATCCTGATATTGCGAAACAACAACACCGGCGGTGATATAGGGGGCTCCGTCACCTTCAAAATGAGTGAGAATGGGGAGTTTATACAGGTCAGGCTTTTCTACTACTTCTTTTGTGGGTGAATTCTTGACGAGCTTTACTTCACCATCTGGAAGGCATGATGAAAGATGCTCTATTATTTTTTCAGGCACCACACCAAGAGCCAAAGCGAGCAAGTCCCTGGAAGCCAGGATATTCATGACAACTTTGGAGCCATTCACATCTGTAAAAAGAGTGGGATCATTCCCGACTATTGAAGAAACTTCATAAACAGGCGATAGCGGCTCATTGATCTCTTTTAGTTTGCCTTTGTCCCTTAGTATTTCCAGAAATCCCCTGAAACTCATTCACGCCACCTCTTGTACAAATTATGCTCGATGCCAAGCAAGTCAAGAGCCCTTCCAGCCATGAAATCAATAATATCATCGAGGGTTTTTGGTTTCGGATAAAATGCAGGGCATGCAGGAAGAATTGAGGCGCCTGCCTCCATTGCTTTTTTCATGTTCTCCACATGGATAAGATTTAGAGGCGTTTCCCTTGCCATTAATATCAGGGGGCGCTTCTCTTTCAGGCAGCAGTCGGCAGCTCTTGAGATCAGCGTATCCGACATCCCGCTTGCTATCGATGCCAGGGTTTTCATGCTGCATGGTGCAATGATCATACCCCTTGACCTGTGGGAACCGCTTGCTATCGGGGCTGTAAAATCATGATCGTCATAGACGTTATCACCCAAGGTCTCAACATCACCCAGCGAAAGATCGGTCTCTATCTCAATGAGTTTCTTTGCAGAACCTGAAATGACAAGATGAGTTTCGAAATTTTTCATTTGTTTTATTGCTTCAAGTAATCTTATCCCATACTGGATACCTGAGGCTCCGCTTATCCCGATAATTATCTCATTCTTCATGGGCTATATTTGGTTTGCTTTATTTGAATAGTTTACTCAAGAAAGTATTGAATTCAAAAATAGAACAATACATGATGATTATAACAATTATTAGTATATAATAAAATGGATATATTTAAGTAGATAAAGATCATGTTTTGTTTTGGAAGGTGAAATGTTTAACATGAAAGAAGAACGGATAGATGACATTAAGTCAATTTTGCGATCATTGGTCTACTGGAAATCTGAATATTATAAATTTATAATAATGTTTGGAATATTATTTACTATATTACAGATATCAGACCTTACATTTACTCACCATGCGCTAAAGAATCCTGAAATCAGGGAACTTAATCCTCTTTATGGCCAGATATGGTTTGTTCCACTCAAATTAACGATGGTATTCCTTATTATGGCCGTAATGCATCGTATTCCGTCACAAAACCGAAAATTTGCAAAAAAAGCAATGATCGGAATGATATTCATGTATGTGTTTATAAATATGAATAATCTCTATATCATTATGAAATGAGTCTTTGGGAAATAAGATCTTTCGAAGTACAGTATAATAATTGTCAAATCCTGATATTCTTATAATAGTACTTCATCCTCTTTCCTCCAGGCAGGATCAACTATACAGAGGAAAATCAAATCTTTTTTTCCAGTATTTTGGAAAAATTGCATTGAATCAGGCGGGATATAGATGGCATGACCACCATGCACCCGTTGAATTTCATCATTGATATGCATTAACCCCTCTCCTTCAAGAATATAATATACTTCGGATGTCTTTAATTTATGAGCTCTTGAAGTTTGCCCGGGCTTCAAAATTGCATGAGCTAAACTATATTGAATAGCAAGGTCTTCTTTATCCGGATGTAAAAGTTCGCGAAGGATCGAATTATCCCCTGCTGTAAATTCTTCACAATCTTTCAAATCCCTGATAAACATGACCCTAACAAATACTTCATCAAATTAAAGCTTTAGGGATCATTCGAATAATTATGCTCTGATTCATTGGATCATGAATAAAAAAAAGATTATTTATAAAAAGTCCCTATAAGAACCACAATAGGTGTAATTTGCTCTTTAGATAGCGATATCTTTGCTTTAACATGCTTGAATTCAGGGATCCCTTTTCCATCGGTTTCATCAGAAATAAGAGAGTTCGCCCATGGGCTGTTTATCATGAAGGCCAATCCGCCTGGTTCATTCTTTTTGGATTCCTTTACTTCCACGACAACGCTCCCATAATTATTAGATAATTTCACGCGGTCTCCAGGTTTGAAACCCATTTTTTGCAGGTCATTTTTGCTCAGAGAAATTACTGCTGAGAGTTTCATATATTCCTCGCCAAACCTGTCTTTTTCCAGTGCTTCAACCTGGAAGATATCGCGATAAGTCGTGATCAGTATCTCAAATTCAGGATTTTTCAGGAATTTTCCAATATCTATGCCCATTAGACCGCCTCCATCAATCGTTTCATGATATCTTCATCACTCAGGTAATTATTTTCAAGGATCTTTTTTAACCCAATTACTTTCCCGTCCATCCTCACAGCACTTCCTGATGATTCCACTCCAGATGCAGCCGAAGGGATATTAACGGTCGCAATTCCGGAGGTAAATGTCTGGCATGGATCGATGCAAACAACAGGTATTGATGCCAGATGAGGAATAACGATGCGCGGAAGACTCAAAACAGGGTCAGAACCCACAACCACGAGTGCGTCTATGCTTTTATTTTTTAGCGCTTCAATAATTGCATATTTGTTGTCTTGCACCCCATTTCCTTCAAACCTTACCCTGTTGACAAAACCCGTTTCCTTAAACAGTACTTCGTTAAAGCCACGCATGTTATAATGACCTACCATGGGCATTATATTGAATTTGGGAAGCATATCGGCAAGTGCAGTTAATATTTCAAAGTCATTTTTTATGGAATAAGTTAGTCCAATGCCAACAAATATTCCCCCGAACTGCGCCTTTTTCAAGATGCTTGCAAGCCCAAGCATATTTTTTGTGTCATATGCCGGCGCTTTTCCGGATAACGCTTCCATCAAGGCAAGAATAAATTCTCTGTCTCCCTTAAGAGGTATCCTGTAAAAATGCCCTTTGCAGATCTTTGCAGTATTTGATTCCCGCACATCTATGGCTATTGCTAACCTATCTTCCTCATATCCGCGCTGGCGTGATTCCCCACGTGGGAAATATGAGAACCTCGACAGATGCCGGGGTTGTGAATCCTGTGCATCCGAGCCCCAGTAAACAAGCACATCTGCTTTGTTTCTTATATCATCAAGAGAACATGTCCTTAATTTTTTATGGAGGATATTTTCAATGAGAATCCCCTGGCAGAATGAAGAGGTATCATCTATGATCGCATTTATTTTCCTGGCAAGCTGTATCCCTTTTATCTGGGCTTCACTGGTTGAGTTATCAAAGCCAAAAAGCATGGGTGATTTTGCATTCCTGAGGATCTGGGCTGCTTTCTTAATGGAACTTTCAATATCCGCCGGTTTTTGGGCTATTGAAGGAACAAGCCTGTTCATGCAGCCCTTCATTCGTGCGGCTCCACGCCTGCATGCGTTCCTTATTTCTTTTATCCTGTTATTCTCAACTATAGCTTCAATATCCTCGCATAATAGCGCACATCCTGTGCATGTAAACATTTGAACCACCTACACAAATTCGATAGCGCCTGTGGGGCATGGGTCTATACAGGCATAGCATAATACTTTATTTTTCCCAAAGCGGCGGCATTCTTTGATATTTGATGCCACGACTTTCCCATCAATTACTTTAAAGATCACCTTATCATTCGTAGGAGCGCAACCCATACCTGCGCCATGCGGGTCATTCGCAACATCAACCGGACATGCTACGACACAATTCCCGCAACCTGTGCATAATTCTGTGTGTACGATCATTCCCGTTTCCTGTGCCCCGGCGCAAGGCAAAAGAATTGTTTCAAGCTTCTCTTTCTGCTTCTTAAAATTTTCCTCTAGGAGGGGCGTACATTCAACCACCTGCTTCTTTCTTCCCAGCAATGAAACCGCAAAAGCCATGCATGTTGATTCCCCGCACTTCTTGCAGTTGGTTTTCGGTAAGAGCTGGTAAATCTCCATTACTGTGACCATATTTGGGGATTTAAGCTTGATAAGGGATAAATGTTATTATGTGGAAATGGGGATCAACTGTTTTATTGATTTAATTAATGCGAGGGATGGGATTTGAACCCACGAACTCCTTCGAGATTAGCCCCTGAAGCTAACGCCTTTGACCGGACTGGGCGACCCTCGCAAATGGTTTTTAGGACAGTAATTTAATTAGCAATGCCTTCTGGATATGCAACCTGTTCTCCGCCTGGTCAAATACAGCCGAATTTGGACCGTCAACAACTTCTCCTGTTATTTCCTCGCCCCGGTGGGCTGGAAGGCAATGAAGTACCATCACATCATGCTTAGCTTGTTCTAAAAGCTTACTGTTGATCTGATAGGGTTTGAAGTCGCGAAGTCTCTGGTCATATTGTTCTTCATCACCCATTGAGACCCAGACATCAGTAGATAGAATATCTGCGTTTGTTGCTGCTTTTAACGGATCCCTGATGATATTGATCGTCCCTCCAAGTTCCCTTGCTTTATTCACAATTTGCTCATTCGGTTCATACCCTTGCGGACATGCAACAGTTATTTTCATACCTGTTATGGCGCATGCAAGCATTGCAGAATTACACACGTTATTGCCATCTCCTATCCATGCAAAATTTAGTCCCTTGAATTTTCCTTTGTATTCGCGAATTGTCAGGAGGTCAGCAAGAAGCTGGCAAGGGTGTTCAAGGTCCGACAAACCGTTGATCACCGGTATATTGCCATTTTCGCAAAGCTCGGTGATCGTTTTATGTTTATAAACTCGCGCCATAATGGCATGGACATATCGCGACATCACCCGTGCTGTATCCGCGACTGATTCCCCGCGACCGAGCTGCACATCCTTATAATTAAGATATATTGCATGCCCCCCAAGTTCTGTCATTGCCACTTCGAATGATATCCTCGTGCGTGTTGAGGATTTCTCAAAGAACATAGCAAGTGTCTTGCCATTTAATTCTTCGTTTGTCTTCCCACGTTTGCGTTTTTCTTTAAGATCAGAAGCGGTATCAAGTAAATTTATGATATCCGAATATGATAGATCTGCGATAGATAATAAATTAGATGACAAAACCAGGAAACTCCTTTTTTACTTTATATCTTATGATTGTAGATACTTATTAAATTACTTTTCTATATGTATGACAGGAGAATTAGGAGAATTAATGATCAAAGGAAGTTAGTTATCAGATCATCACTTGTTTTTCTGCTGTTGCCATCGTTTATCTTGATTATTTTCTGGGCTTTCCTTTTTGCTGGAGGGCAGCTTAAACATTCATATATAAAATGGATAAAACCAGTTTCCGGATTTTCCACTGTGTTTTTATGTTCGTATTCGGTGTTACATTCCGAACATATACCAACTTTTGGCACCATTTCGTTGCAATGACTGCATTTTCGAACCACTACTTCGATAACCTCATTCTTAGTGTTGATGGCAGATAATGAATATTCATCATCGCTTTTTAATTGATAATCCATATTCCAAATCCCTTAATGACAACAGGATATATTAAAACTTTACGGGTTTATTATGGTAATTCCAAAAACATACAAAACATAACATTTATTCTTACTTACGCTATAATAAATCAACAGGTGAACAGTTTGGCTGAATATTTTACATCTAAAATAGATTATCTACGAGCTTTAGAAAAGGGTTGCCTGCAATGTGGCGACAATCATCAACCTGATTGCCCATTAGGAATGGCAAGAGCAAAGATTAACTGCACTAATGATCTATTGATCGAATTTTATAAAAACAAATAACCAAAACCTATTATATTCCTGGAGGTATAAGGGCATCTCGTGATTAGAATAGCAGTGCTTGTATCGGGAAGAGGGTCAAACCTCCAGGCGATCATTGACAGTATAGAAAATGGTTATCTGCAAGCGCACATCTCCTTGGTAATAAGCGACATTGGAGAAGCCTATGCTCTTGAAAGGGCAAGGAAGCATGGAATAAAGGCTATTCATATAGACCCTGGAAGATTTGGATTAAAGGAATCATATGAGGCAGAGGTTCTAAGAGTCCTGGATTTCCATAATATTGAGCTGGTATTGCTTGGCGGATATATGAAGATCCTGGGAAAAACCCTGCTCACCGCATATAAGAATCGCATTCTCAATATTCATCCTGCACTGCTTCCTGCTTTTCCCGGACTTCATGCCCAGGAACAGGCGTTCAAACATGGTGTGAAAGTGGCGGGATGCACGGTTCATTTTGTGGATGAGGAACTTGACGGCGGACCTATAATACTTCAGAAATGCGTAGAAGTAAAAGAAGATGACACGCCTCACACTCTTGCAGAAAGGATACTTGAGCAGGAGCACAAGATTTATCCCGAAGCTGTGAAATTATTCGTCGAAAATAAGCTGCGCATAGAAGGACGTAAAGTGAAGATCATTAAATAATTTGAAAAGGAATAATTATGCCATTAAAGACAATTGATCCTGAAATTTATGAAGTAATGAGACATGAAATTGAAAGACAGAGAACGAAACTGAACCTGATAGCATCTGAGAACTACGCAAGCAGGGCGGTACTGCAGGCGCAGGGTTCAGTAATGACAAATAAATACGCTGAGGGTTATCCGGGAAAAAGATATTATGGGGGCTGCGAGTTCGTGGATGCTGCGGAAACCCTTGCCATCGAAAGGGCTAAGAAACTCTTCAAGGCTGAACATGTGAATGTTCAGCCGCATTCCGGTTCATCGGCTAACATGGCTGTGTATTTTGCCATGCTCAATCACGGTGATACGATAATGAGCATGGACCTATCGCATGGAGGACATCTTTCGCATGGCAGCCCGGTCAATTTTTCCGGAAAATTATTCAAGGTGGTCCCTTATGGTGTTTCAAGGGAAACAAGAGCTATCGATTACGATGAATTATCAAAGATCGCAAGAGAACACAAGCCCAAAATAATCGTTTCAGGTGCAAGCGCATATCCCCGCGAGCTTGATTTCAAGAGATTCAGGGAAATCGCTGATGAATCAGGGGCGCTTTTGCTTGCTGATATCGCGCATATAGCAGGACTTGTTGTAGCAGGAATTCACAATGATCCTGTTCCCTATGCGGATTTTGTGACTACTACCACCCATAAGACACTTCGGGGACCACGCGGGGGAATGATAATGTGCAAACAGGAATATGCAAAAGATATCGATAAGACCGTTTTCCCGGGTATCCAGGGAGGGCCTCTGATGCATGTCATTGCAGCTAAAGCAGTTGCATTCAAAGAAGCCATGAGCAAGGAATTTACTGATTACCAGAAGCAGATCGTTAAAAACGCACAGAAGATCTCAGATGAGTTGATAATACGCGGAAATGACCTGGTATCCGGTGGCACTGATAACCACCTGATGCTTGTTGACCTTACACCAATTGGCATAACTGGAAAAGAAGCTGAGGCAAAATTGCAGGAAGCAGGGATTATCCTGAATAAGAATACTATTCCTTTTGAAACTAAGAGTCCATTCATAACAAGCGGCATTCGTATCGGAACGCCTGCTGTAACGACACGGGGCATGAAAGAAAAGGAAATGGTAATTATTGCTGAAGCGGTCGATAAAATAATTAGAAACACGAATGATATTGATAAAATAAAGGAAGTCAAGAGAACTATGCTTGAATTGTGCAACCAGTATCCCATACCCTACGAGTGAGCATTATGGAACCGCTTCCTGAGGTCACTGATCCCAGAGTCATAGATGGGAGACAAATAGCGCAAAGTATTGAAGCACAGGTCAAGAAAGAGGTTGAAAAGTTTGTAAGCGAGCATGGCATCAAGCCCGCTCTTGCCACAATTCTTGTTGGGGAACATCCCCCTTCAAAACTGTATGTGAAGCTCAAGCATTGGGCATGCAAACGTACGGGTATTCTATCCGAAGACCACAAATTCCCCCAGGAGACAAAAGAAGAGGATATAATCAAGCTTATCGAATTGTTGAATAACCGCCCTGAAATACATGGAATTCTTGTTCAGCTTCCATTGCCCAGGCATATAGATGAGCGCACAGTGATGATGAAAATAGCGCCAGAAAAAGATGTTGATGGCTTCAATCCCCTCAATATGGGTAAAATGCTTATCGGTCGCGAGGGATTTGTCCCATGCACGCCCAAAGGGATAATCAGGGCGCTTGAGGACTATAATATAAATCCTAAGGGCATGGAAGTCGTTGTCGTGGGGCATAGCAATGTAGTGGGAAAGCCTGCGGCCATGATGCTTTTAAATCGAAATGCAACAGTAAAGATTTGTCATGTGTTCACAAAAGATCTGGCAAACCAGACAAGAGAAGCCGATATCCTGATCGTAGCAACTGGTGTTCGGGGATTGATCAAAGCTGATATGGTGAAAGATGGTGCCATAGTTTTTGACGTTGGTATAACATGGCAGGATGAAAAAGTGTATGGGGATGTAGATTTTGAGGATGTGCTTCCAAAAGTGAAACTGATCTCTCCGGTACCGGGAGGAGTTGGTCCAATGACGATAGCTATCCTGATGGAACATACGTTGCAGGCTGCTAAATTGCAGATAATTTAATAACAGGTAATGAGTATTTAGTGACGCAGCAATGCTGCAAGGAGATATGAATTATGGCAGAAACCAAGAATTTTGTTTTAGTTGAGAAGGATGGAACGGAAAGCAGTGTTTTTACAGGTCGCCAGCCCAGACAGGCTGCACTTAAAGCTGCAAATCGCATCGGTGGAACCAAAAAGAAACCTGTTGAGATAAAATTAAGGGAACGTGGGACAAAGAAATTGCATATTTTCAATGGCTGGAAAGAAGTTGTTGATGCACCCGAGAACAAACCAAAATGGATGCCCGATAAGATCAACAAGCCATTCGTGAAGAAGATAGGAACGGAAATTCAGGGTTAATTTTCCTGATTTTTTTTTCCAGTTACTCTTTCCCGATCATAACTTCCGTAGCCTTCACGATCGCTGCTACTGTGTCGTTTTTCTTAAGATCAAGAGAATCTGCAGCCTCTTTTGTGATGACAGCAGTTATGATCGTTGTTTCGATCGCTATCTTTACCTTTGCGATGAGGCCCTCCTTTTCGACTTCGAGAATCTTTCCCTTCATCTGGTTCCTTGCTGATATTTTCATGCCAATTACCTCCCAAAATGTTTTATCATATATAGTTTCTGTTAGTATATTTTGATAATTATTATATTCTTCAAGTAAGGATATTGATTTCTGGGTAAGGAACGTCCCCTGGTCTTTACCGCCCCTTTTTTTTATTATTATGGGTTCACCGATTGTCTCTTCGATCTCTTTGAGAAGAAGCCATGCATGTTTATAAGAAATTTCCATTTTCTTACAGGCCTTATTCAACGAGCCCTCATCATTTATCGCTTTTAAAAGAGCCGCTTTTCCCTCCCCGATTATCGGCTCATCTTTGTCGCTGACCAACCACAATTTAGCCCTGGCAAGAGTTCGTGTCATATCTCCTTTATCTTTTGTGCAGTTTTTTGGACATTCATAATTACAAGACCCATCTGGACATTCTTGCCAGTCAATGCGATAAGAAGGGCAGGCTCGCCTGCTCGTACGGTTACCACCATGTGATTTTTTGATTCGTATAATAGCATGTCGATATTCTCACCTGAAATTTCTTCCATGGTCTCACCAGCTCGTTTGAACGTAGCTGCTCCGTAAGCCGCAAATATTTCCTTTTGCTTTATATCGGATCTTGTGCATGCCATGATAAGCCCATCATGCGTTACGATAGCTGTGCTAATGATGTCCCCGGTGGAATTCTCCAATTCTGAGAGTGCAAATAAATATAATTCTGCTTTAGTGGCCATATAAAAGATCAGGATATTTGTTTAGACAACTTCATCAACATTCTTCTCAATACGATCATGGACAGGATCGCAAACACACCGAACATAGTCTCCATTATCTCACGTATGGAATAAGGTACCGGGCAACTGATATTATCGATGAGTCCCAGGAATTTCCATAAAATTGCAAAAATGGCTGCAAAATGGAAAAACATGTAGAAATTAATAAAACCTCCAGTTGATTTTATTCCAAGCATATATGTCGTATAGATGGTGATCGAACTTCCAATGATCCATACAATATTTTCTGTGTTTGACATAATATATTTAATATCTTCTATTCTTGTCCCCGAAAAAATGTTATATATTAAGATGATCGGAAACAGGAATATCAATGTAAAAGGTAGAATTATCATCGATCTGGAAATCGTTTTTCTCATATATAGTCTCATAAATATGAAGATCATGGCAAAAGTCATAAAAATTGCAGACCATATACCGAAGATATATCTTACAGAGTCCAGGATTGGCGATTTAGTCAGGTGTCCCAGTTCACGTATACCGAAAAAGAAAAAGGTCATAAATAAGAAAGTCCATGGCAATTCACCTATATTCCAGATATGTCGGTTTCTGTAAGCTGATATGACAAGGAAAAGTGATACCCACCAGAAAATGTTAGAGAGGATAACGTGTAATCCGATAGTTTCTTCGACACCATTTAAAAAAGATACATCAATCATCAGGACTATTATTATTTAATCCGATATATTAGCTTTTTTGCTTAATAAAGGTTTAATATATCAGTTATTCATAATGGTTGATATGGAATGCCTGGACCTTAAGGGTAAAGTATGCCCCTTTGTTTTATTTTATACAAAGAAAAAACTGGAAACAATACCGTGTGGTGAAAAACTGGAAGTAATAACGGACGATTCCACCGCAAAAGAGACTATTACGGGCTGGTGTAAATCGCACCGTCATGAGATATTAAAAATTGAAAAGGCAGATCAGCATTTGAAAATCATTATTTTGAAAAATTAAAGTGTGCAAAACATTTATCCAGATTGGAACTAACAGAGAAAAACATGAAGCTTTTCGCCCCATCACCGGGAGACATCAACAGCCTCAAAGAATTAATGACCGCAAAGGAGAAGATATACTCCATTTTCATGGCAGGCTCACCTGATTATATCGGTACTGGAAGGAGCAACCTTGCCTCCCCCCAGCTTGAAGATATTAAGGAGCAGACTGATCTTGCCCATAAGAATGGAGTGAAGATGGAACTTGTTCTTAATTCAAGTTGCATGGGCGGACGCCAGCTAACTCCAGAGGGCTACAGGACAAACAACTGGTATATCGAAAAACTGGTGGATATCGGGATCGATTCCATAGTAGTTGCCGACCCTTATCTTGTGGAGACCATTTCAAAAAATTTCGATGTAGATGTAGTGGTTTCGGTGCTTGCTTTTGTGGACTCACCCCAGAAAGCCGAATTCTTCCAGGACCTGGGAGCAAGTTCAATAGTCATAGATTCAAATGTGAACCGTCATTTCGATGTGCTTCATGCTATAAGGGATTCAGTGGATTGCGAATTAAAGCTTCTTATCAACGAAGGATGCCTGTATCGCTGTCCTTTCAGGTACGCACATTTTAACTTCTTCTCACATGCTTTCGGACCGGAGCCAAGACCCAATGTTTTAGATGATTATTATTACTTGAAATGCCTGGAGCTAAGGATCGAAGCTCCCGAACAGATCATAAAATCTCCCTGGATACGACCTGAGGATATCAAGATTTATAAAGATATTACTGATGTTTATAAGATCGGCGGAAGGACACATTTTGTAGAGTGGATCCTTAATTGTGTGAATGCATACTATAATGAAAGTTATGACGGGAATCTCATGGATATCCTGGATTGTCCGAAGGATCTGAAAGACCTGTTCTATATTCCCAATAAAAGCCTTGACGGCGTCCTTGAAAAACAGTGGATGAACTGCAAGAAAGTATGCAATAAATGCGGTTATTGCAGGACCCTTTCAAAGAAAATAACACAGGTATATTCAAACGGCGGGACAGATATAGAGAAGCTCCTGCCATGGGAAACATATTCGGTGAAAACATGATCACGACAGAACTTTTAAAGAGCAGGGCTGGATTTGAAGAAAAAATTAGAAAACTGATAGGTAGACCAATACTTTTGATAGAACTTGATCTATTCGCACTGCCATGCGGATGCGCAGGGATAACAGCTAACATGCGCGGCCTGGAAGCGGACGACCTTGAGGTTTTTGAGCTGCAGTTGATAGCGCTTCTTAAGGAAATG
>Ga0209429_10001105_pt1 | contig 17288 bp, 14 predicted proteins | sample BarGraNGADG00212_3_FD_184493 | JGI IMG/M metagenome (GOLD analysis project Ga0209429, IMG submission 184493) | Arctic peat soil microbial communities from Barrow, Alaska - Barrow Graham LP Ref core NGADG0004-212 (SPAdes) (version 2) | ecosystem: Environmental > Terrestrial > Soil > Wetlands >...
GTCTCGCATAACGCCCTTCGGTTTTCCGGTTGTTCCGGAAGTGTAAAGAATATAAAGAGGATCTGTTGCCGCCACAGGCACACAGGATACGGCTTGGGCATCTTTGACAAATGCACTCCAATCCAGATCACGGCCGGAAGTAAGTTCTGCTTGCATCTGCGGACGCTGAAAAATAACGCATTTTTCCGGCTTATGACTGGCCAGCCTGATCGCGTTATCAAGCAGTGGTTTATATGCCAATACTTTCTTTCCTTCTATGCCGCAGGAAGCTGAAATTATGACTTTGGGCTGGGCATCATCAATGCGGATTGCCAACTCGTTGGGGGCAAATCCGCCAAAGACTACGGAGTGAACAGCGCCAATCCGCGCGCAGGAAAGCATCGCCACAACTGCCTCCGGAATCATGGGCATGTAGATGATGACTGTATCACCTTTTTTAACACCGATTCCGGTGAGCGCTCCTGCAAACTTAGCCACCTGATCCAGCAGTTCACCGTAAGAGATTTTTTTAACTGTATCCGTCACCGGGCTGTCATAAATAATGGCCGCCTGATCTTTCCTTCCCGCTTCAACCTGATAGTCCAGGGCATTGTAGCAGGTATTCAATTCCCCTCCGGCAAACCACTTGTAAAAAGGTTTTTTGCTGTCATCGAGAACTTTATCCCACTTCCTGGTCCACTTAATTTCCGCAGCTGCCTTCCCCCAGAAAACATCCGGCTGATTAATGGATTGTTCATAAACATCCTTGTACTTCAACGAATTCGACATTTTTCCTCCTTGTGCCGGTAGATTGGAATCCAGCAATAATTTTTAGTGAGTACCATTTAAAAAATTGTCCCATTGATCACAAAGTGCGCTGGGAAGACGGGGTACATCGGTAATGTATATCTAGAAGCCGCCTTTAAGTCAATAAAATTTCACCAAGAGCTATCATAATCGGGGCATCTTAAGCTTTTTCCCTTTCTTTCAAATCCGCCGCAGACATGAAAGGAATTGTCAATTTGTAGACCCCACCGGAAAAAACCGCCTTAATGGGAAACGGCGCCTTTTCATACACCTTTAACATTGATTTATTATCTGCCAGAACATCTGCACCAAATTCGATAACACCTTCTTCGCGGGCAATGCGAATCAAAAGATCAAAGAGATATGAAGCAATGCCCCTGCCCTGATAGCTTTCATCAACAATAAATGCCGTATCCGCACGGGGCTCATTATTCAATCTTACATAGCGTGCCTCGGCAATAATTTTTTCAACACCAGCCTCCTCGACTACACCAACGATGGACATTACATACCGGTAATCAACATTGACATATTCCTGCATCTTATTATGGGGCATAGTCTTAATGGGACTGAAATACCGGTAGTAGACGGCTTGATCCGAAAACCGGTAGAACAATCGGCGCATCTCATCTTCGTCGGAGGGTTTAATCGCCCGGAAGCGAACATTCAGGCCACCCTTAAATGTATGAGTACGGGCAATTTTCTCCGGATAAAGGTGTCCGGAAGAAGCAAAGAATATCTGATCGGCGTAAAGCATCTTTGCTTCCTTGGCCTGCCTGACAAGCTGGGTCCGGTCATCGGGATGCGCGATCTCGATTAGGGCCTGCGCCCGCTGACGCATGGTCTTCCCCATAAGGCGGGCCACACCATATTCCGTAACAACAAGATCCATCGACTCACGGTTAGTGAACTGGAAAGGGAATTTATCGACGGATAAAAGAATGTTCGGCTGCCCTTTAAGATTACGGCTGGGAAGGGCAAATATGGTTCGTCCGTTACGAGACAGCGCTGCACCCATGAAGAGTTCCTGAACATTTCCGGGACCTGCCGTCACGTTGCCCTTGCCTACATGAAGGGCGACATTACCCGTCAGATCAACTTTTCTTGCGGGAAGAAGTGCCGCCATATTGTCGTTAAGTCCGATGGTCTTCGGATCCATAATCACATCCTCCGGCTGAAATTCGACAAGGGGATTCCGATCCAGCCACTTCATTAGTTCCTCGGTGCCCAGAATATAGGAAACAGAAGATTTTCCGCGGAAGACGCCTTTCCGGCGGTTTGTTACTGCTCCGCTTTTCACCAGATCCATCAGCGCATCGGTAAAAAAAGGCGAATGAACGCCAAGATGTTTTTTAGTAGCCAGAGTTTTCCCCAGTGCCTCATATAGGGGGCCAATACCGAAAGATATGCAACTTCCATCTTCCACAACTGAAGCCACATTTGCTGCAATTTTCAGATAAATGTCCTTTACGCGCCATCGGCCAAGATAAAGGGGGGTATCCTCCGTCTCGATAAAGTAATGGAATTCATCCACATGGACCATTGTATCGCCCATAGTCCGGGGGACTTGGGTACTGATCTCACCTACAACCAGCCTGGCGGATTCCATGGCCTGACGCTCCACATCCACCCCGACGAGATTCGCGTAACCGTTATGATCAGGCGGCGAAATCTGGATGAATGCCACATCGATATTAATAGCACCCGTTTTAAATAACCATGGTATCCTGGAAAACCGGCTGGGGATCAAATCTACCCTTCCCTCACTGATGGCATCCGAGGCAATCCATCCGGAGAAAAACGTCTTCAGACGGAATTTCCGCGCATATCTCTCATCGATAGCAACGATATCACCAAGACTAACCAACTGGATTAATTCCAGATCCTGCAGATTTGTCTGTTTTGACGCCATAAGACGTTTGACTAAAGTGCGCGGCTCAGCCATGCCCGTACCGAGAAAAATGCTCATGCCCGGTTCGATCTTCTCCAAAACCTCTTCTGGAGAAACAATCTTATCTTTCCACATAAATTTTCATCCTGTTAACTGTTTGTCAATGTCATTGACTTAAGGATTTTTACCTTTCAAGTCCCCTTTATAAAGGGGGATTTTTATGGCATTCTGTAAAATCTCCCCCAACCCCTCTTTAGAAAATAGGGGAGCTGTCGTGCTTAAATCAATGACATTTAACTGTTTGTAGTTTTTATATCATTAAATTATGTGCCAACTGATCAACGGTTTTGATATATTACGAGAACTTGTCTTATACCAATTTTAAATCAAAGCGCTAACTTTGTTGGCAGCGTCGTTATTCTTTGAAAGCGGAAATGGTATCACAATGAAAAACAGTTGCATTTCTATTCGAACAACCCTTTATCGCGGCGATACCAGTAATCCGGAAAAATGCTGTACATAATTCTGGATATAGGTCCAATATATTCTCTCGTTCTTCTATCAAACTGGCAGGACTGGATGATCATGTCCTTGATTGCGCTTTTATTGCCCACTTCATTAAATATGTGGTTGGCACAGGAAAAAAGCGGGCTGTACATATTTTTCTTTTCTAAATACTTGCAAACGTTTCTGATTGTATTAGGACCTTCGGGAGTTCCATCAATTTTCTCCAAAACGCGCAAGTTGGTTTCGATGGGATTGCCGGTGTAGAGTTCATAAAAATATTTCCCGTAGCGGTAATTCTTGCTGGCCATGGATGAAACAGTCACATACAAGTCTCCCACACCTGCCTGGCTGTGGAAAGCTTGAAAACTTCCGCCTAAAATACGCGATAATGAACGGATTTCCACACCGGAACGGGCGAATATTGTACCTGGAATAGAATCGCCAAGATCTAACGAATCCGCAAGCCCCTTAATGTTTGCCACAATATTTTTTAACGCGCCGCAGGCTTCCACGCCAACAATGTCAAAGTTGTAATAGGAATTTAACTCTTTCTGATTAAACTTAAACAAATCTTCCCTGATGATATTGGCAATACGTCTTTTACCGGCAACTGTTATACATACAGGATTGCCCAATGCAATATCCATATCGAAAAACGGACCGCCAATGGAAATGATATCATATTTATGTTTCACTCTGTAAAGATTGTTATTGATCAGCTGTGAGGGAGTGATCAGTTCCTTGGAAATGTCATCGGAAATTAATCCTTTTATTGGAGAGATAAAGCATGTGTCCCCTGCCTTTTTATCAATCATTGGTTTTAGATAATTAATCAGTTCCGGCAGGCGGTTCATGGTCACAGCTAAAATAATAAAGTCATTATTTTCTACTACATGTTCCAGGTCGTTCGTGGCATAAACCTTCTGCGATAAACGGGGAACTTTTTCCATTCCGCCCGTGCGAGCGGCTAAGTCTTCCGTCAGGTGGATGGGGTTTAAATGATCACGGTTTATTGTTTTACACACTTCCGCATCATGATAATATATGGCCACCCGCTTGTTATCGCGACCAAGCTTATAAGCAAAGGAAGTCCCTAAACGTCCTGGCCCAATAATAGCTACTCTTGAGGTATCTAAATTAGAAATTATCATTAATTGCACTCTTTATCATAATTTTAATTATTATATGGAATATAATATCCGCCTGTCAAACTTTAATAGCTTTTTTACGAAAAAAATAAAACTAAATTTATTAACAAATTAGTTCTTTTTTTGTTGCATTATCAGAAAGGATTGTTTAGAAAATTAGAAGACTTAATAAAAAAATGAATGATCTAACCGGGATGATGATTTTATGGTGAAATCCATTGTAACTCCTGACGAAAATAAATTATTTTATGTAAGCGGAGCCATCAAAGAAAAAAAGTATTTACTGGAAGGAAAGCTGGAAGGTGAATACACTTCCTATTTTGATAACGGTCAGATTATGGCCCAAATTCATTTCGTGCGCGGCAAGAAAAACGGTGCGGCGGTAACTTATTATCGTGAAGGACATATAAGAGAAAAAACCAATTTTACTAATGATAAAATGGATGGACTCTATACATCTTATTATGAAAACGGTCAAATCCGTGAAACTGAAAACTACAAGAATGGCAAGCTTGCGGGCAGTTATCAAATTTACTATAAAACCGGCCAATTAAAAACCCAGGAGACTTTTAAAAACGGTAAATTTGATGGCGAATACATCAGTTACTATAAAAACGGTCAAATTAAGGAAAAAGGATATTTCCAAAATGATAAACTTGAAGGTGACTATATCGCCTATTACAAAAATGGACAAATTAAGGAAAAAGCTACTTACAAGAATGGAAATCTCGTAGGCAAATTTCTCTCCTTCAACGAAGATGGTTCGGCGGCATCCGGAACAAACTCTGATTATTCCGATAATACCGGTATTTGGGAAGAGAAGGATGTTGCTGATTTGCTCCAGGATTTAAAACATTTCGACAAGAAACATAAGTAAATTTTTAAGGAGAACCATTATGAAGATGAAAATGCTCATTCCTACTGATGGATCTGACAACAGCAACATTGCCCTGGAATATGGTATTTATATCGCGCCAAAATTCGACGCGACCATAACCGGCCTTCATGTTATAGATGTGTCCTTGATTCAAGGACCGATAATTACCGATATTTCCGGCGCGGTGGGAATGCCGCCTTATGATGGTTTTTTTGAGGCCATTGAAACATCTCTCAATGAAAAAGCTCAGTTTATTTTAAAGGATTTTCAGCAGCGCTGCCAAAAAAACGGATTTGTTGCCGAAGTTAAAAAGACTATAGGCAAAATCGATCAAATAATCGTGGAAGAAGCTCAAAGAGCGGATGTGGTTTTAATGGCTAAAAAGGGAGAACACTTTCATCTGAAAGAGGGCGGGCTTCTCGGTTCAGTTGCTGAAGCTGTTATTCGCCATTGCGGGAAACCGGTAATGGTCACACCAGAAAAATTTCACGAAATAGAAAGCATGGGCATTGCCTATGATGGAAGCGAACCGGCAAAAAAAGCTCTAAAATTATCATTGGAAATTTCCAGTCAAGCCGCCTGGCCGCTGACAGTTATAACTATCAATACGGACGCTAAAAATAATGCTGACAAGCTTTGTACTGAAGCGGAAGAGCTCGCGGGAAGATACAGTGCTGATTGCGAAATGATTATCCTGCAGGGCAAAGAATCAGAAGAGATTCTCAAGTTTATCCGGGAGGGCGCGGTCGAATTAATGGTTATGGGGGCTTACGGACATAACCGGCTGCGTGAATTATTCCTGGGAAGTACTACTACTAACGTTATCCGCAAAAGCTCTATACCGGTTCTGCTCACACGATAGGCAATACCAATTCGCTTTCTTTGACTAACTTTGTTGGCTGCGTCGTCGGCTTCCTCAACGTATGTACAATACGCCTGCGGTGCCTCCTCCTTGCCGCCTCGTTATCCTTTGAAATTGAATTAGTATAACTTATTCCTGTTAACTAAAAAAGATTAATGACGAAAAGGGGAAGACGCTCACGATATCTAAATATTGCTTCGCTTCACAATTTCGCCAAGTGTATCCATTAAATCGTATCTGGTCAAATCATATTGAATTGGTGTTATCGTGATAAAGCCTGCAGCCAAAGCGGCGACATCAGTATCCTTTGCTTCGCTACCGGATACTGAATTACCGGAAATCCAGTAATATGTATTTTCTCGCGGGTCCACTCTTTTTTCAAAAGTCTCGATAATATTGCTCTGGCCTTGACGGACGATAACGGCTCCCTTTATTTGTTCGGAAGGAAGGCAGGGGATATTAACATTTATGGCGCTGCTTTTAAGCTCTGGACTGCTTAAGATTAGCCGGACCATTTTGCGTGCGAATCTGGCCGCGTAAGTAAAATCAGCTTCCTTATGAGTATCAAGAGAAATAGCTATAGCCGGTATGCCCATTATTGCCGCTTCGGTTGCCGCGGATACTGTGCCCGAATAAAGTACATTGATGCCCGCGTTAGATCCCCGATTAATGCCCGACACAACCATGTCCACCGGCTTTTCTGCTAACTCTTTGATGCCTATTTTGACACAATCCGCCGGCGTCCCATAAACAGCATAGCCTAAAAATTTCCCGTTTTTTGTGGCGCGCCGCACCATCAGGGGACGAAAAATAGTAATAGCATGTCCTACGGCGCTTTGTTCAATTTCCGGCGCGACAATTAAACAATCCGCCTCTTGGGAAAGCTCGTCATAAAGAGAGCTTAATCCTTTGGCGTAAATCCCATCATCATTGGTAAGTAAAAATCGCATTTATTTGTTGCCCCTTATAACACATATCACTTTACCTGTTCCAGTTTGCCATTTCTTACTTTTAGAATAAACGCAACCTTCTGGGACACTCTATCCGCATCAAAAGATGTAACACCTGTTGCCCCCTTGTAATTCTCCAACTGAATTAAAGCTGAGGCAAAATCACGGCGCGTTTGTACATCATTTTTTTCAAGAACTTTGAAAATTATTCCAGCGGAATCATAAGCCAGCGCTTCAATATATTCGGGCTCACGGCCATACGCGGAATAATAAACATCAACAAAATTGTTCGTTTCCGGATAATAGCTTAGAGTATAAAAACTGTCGGCAAAGACCGCTCCTTCCAGGTATTCAGCGCCTTTCTTCAGCAAATCAGGAGAATTCCACAAGTTTGTGCCTAAAAGTTTAACGCCCCTTACATCATAAAAAGCAAGTTGTTCGGCAATCATCTTTACGCGCAAATAGGAATCAGGAATAAATAGAGTTTCAAAATCAACGGATAATGGAGGCTTAGTTTCTAACTTTTTTTTAGGATTAACTTTATCCACGGAGGTCAGCCTGTTGCCTGTAACTTTACTGATTTCTGCAGTAAAATCAGTTTGCGTCTTACTGTAAGGAATTGCTTTCTCCACCTTGCCGCCAATTCTTTGGGCTTCCTCCCGGAAAATTTTTACCATTTCCACCCCATAACGATCCTTGGGATATAGAATAGAAAATATCGCGCAATTCATATTATCCAAAGCATATTTGGTTAATGCCCTGATTTGCTGTGTCGGTGTCAAAAAATGCTGAAAAACATAATAGTTTCCAGCGGTAACGCCTTCTTTAGCAGTTATTAAAACCAGAGGCACTTTCCACTTTTCGGCTTCACGCGCGGCTTCAGTGGCTTCGAGTGTGCCGGCCACAGCAATAATCGCCATAACATTTTCATCATTGGCCAGATGCGCTATAGCTTCTTTTGCTCCTTTCGGCACTCCGCGGGAATCCGCGGCAATCACCTTCCACGGTGTTTTAAATGCCTGATCGAATATTCCCGCCGCAAGCAAGATTGCATCCAACACCTTACCCCCTTCAGCTGCATAAGCTCCGGATAAAGGCAGCACACACCCTACTGTATAGCGGTCGGCCTTTCCCAAAAGAGGCTTGAATAAAGGCGGCTCTACTTTTGGCACAGTTACTTCCGGGGGTTTAACTTCAGGTGGTTTTTCTTGCGGTGGCTGGATATCTTGTTGAGTTTTTGTTTCTACAGCAGGTGGAGGCTGCGCCGGTTTTTCGAGAGTGTCTGATATTCTTGCACAGCTCATAAATAAAATGACCAGAAGTAAAATGGATATACTGGTCAATATTCGGTTAATGTTCATTTTGCCTCCTTGATAATTGTCAGCATATAATCACGAGCGCGTTTGGCTAAATCAGGCCTCGAAAGCATTACAGAAATTTCATTATTGTATTTCAGGGCGGACTGTGTCAGATTATGACTGCCCAGAATAATCAGCCGTTCATCGATTACAATCAGCTTTGTGTGAGTAGTGGTGCGCGGCGAATCGAAATAGACCTTCACGCCCTTCTCTTCCAAAAGTTTCCCGGTCTGTCTATTTTGAGCGTTCAGTTCATCATCAAGTCTGCCGGTGGTTTCTAAGATAACTTTAACATTAACGCCTCTTTTCACCGCTTTAGCCAAATGCCCCAAAATGCGATCGGGATAACTGTTTTTGTGCACACCGGCTTTAAAAGAAAAGATCGATATGAAGATTTCGCTTTGCGCTTCGTCAATGGCCTTTAACAACGCGGGAAAGTAATCTTCATTGGTCAGAAGAATCGCCGGGCATCCGTACTGATCAGAGGAAATTGCACTTAGCTTTTCTGCGGCAAATACTGACGATAATGACGCAATCACACAAATTAAGCCGCAGAGCGTGACAACAATATTTTTCTTGCATGAATCAAAGCCGCCCATAATTCCTCTTATACCATTCTAAATCAAAGCGCTATCTTTGTTGGCGTCGTCGTCGGCTTCCTCAACGTATGTACAATACGCATCGTCGCCTCCTCCTTACCGCCTCGATATCATCTTTGATTTAGAATGGTATAACTTCTATTATTGTATCAATGTCATTGACTTAAGCACAACAGCTCCCCTCTTTTCTAAAGAGGGGTTGGGGGAGATTTTACTCAATGCCATAAAAATCCCCCTTGTATCCCCCTTTATACCCTAAAGGGCACAAGATAAAGGGGGACTTGAAAGGTAAAAATCCTTAAGTCAATGATATTGATTATTGTATAATATTTTTCTGCGCTGGTCGATACAAAAAAAGCCCGAAACCATAAAATACGGTTCCGGGCTTCAAAGTGAATGATTTATTTTTTTACTTCTTCAAAGTCGGCATCGACTACATCATCATCCTTTTTACCTGAAGTCTGCCCGGCACCGCCCGGTTGAGCTCCGGCATCCGGTCCACCGGGGCCACCCTGCCCGCCTTGGGTTCCAGCGGTCTTGGCGTACATAGCCTCTGCCAATTTATGCGAAATATTCATTAACTCTTCTTGAGCTTTCTTAATGGCTTCAATGTCGTCGCCTTCCAGAGCTTTTTTCACAAGGCCTATTGCTTCTTCAATTTTGGCTTTCTCTGCCGCGTCGACTTTATCTCCAAATTCTTTGACATTCTTCTCCACGCCGTAAACCAGAGAATCGGCGGAATTTCTTGTTTCAATCAACTCTTTCCGGCGTTTATCTTCTTCCGCGTGTGCTTCGGCATCGCGTACCAATTTTTGAATTTCCGCTTCGGACAAGCCGCTGGAAGCTGTAATTTTAATACTCTGTTCCTTACCAGTGCCAAGATCTTTGGCGCCAACATGCACAATGCCGTTGGCATCAATATCAAAGGTAACTTCAATCTGCGGCACACCGCGCGACGCCGGCGGGATACCTACCAGCTCAAAGCGGCCTAAGGTTCTGTTATCGGCAGCCATCTGGCGCTCGCCCTGAAGAACATGAATGCTCACTGCCGGTTGATTATCGGCTGCCGTTGAGAAAATCTGGCTTTTCTTACTGGGAATCGTTGTGTTTTTCTCAATGAGTCTCGTCATGACTCCGCCTAAAGTTTCTATTCCTAAAGACAGAGGCGTGACATCTAACAACAATACGTCTTTCACATCTCCCGCCAGAACACCACCCTGAATGGCAGCACCAACAGCGACAACTTCGTCCGGATTGACACCTTTATGCGGCTCTTTACCGAATATCTCTTTCACCTTCTGCTGGACGCGCGGCATTCTGGTCATACCGCCTACGAGAACGACTTCATCAATATCTTTGGTGGTTAAATTGGCATCTTTAATCGCGGTCTGGCAGGGTCCGACAACTTTGTTGATTAACTCTTCCACAAGAGATTCTAATTTAGCTCTGGAGAGTTTAATGTTCATATGCTTGGGACCGGAAGCGTCAGCGGTGATAAACGGCAGATTGATATCTGTTTCTAGTGTGGTGGAAAGCTCCATTTTCGCTTTTTCCGCCGCTTCTTTCAGTCGTTGCAGAGCCATTTTGTCGCTGCGCAGATCAATTCCCTGATCTTTCTTGAATTCAGCAACCAGATAATCCATTACGCGCTGATCAAAATCCTCTCCGCCCAAATGCGTATCACCATTGGTAGATTTCACCTCGAAGACACCTTCGCCTAATTCCAGAATCGATATATCAAATGTGCCGCCTCCCAAATCAAAGACGGCAATCTTTTCCTCCTTCTTCTTGTCCAAACCATAGGCCAGAGCCGCTGCTGTAGGTTCATTGATGATACGTAATACATTCAGTCCGGCAATCTTGCCTGCGTCTTTTGTTGCCTGCCTTTGCGAATCGTTAAAATATGCGGGAACAGTAATAACAGCATCTGTTACTTTTTCTCCCAAATAGTCTTCGGCCGTTTGTTTCATCTTGGTTAAAACCATCGCCGATATTTCCGCCGGCGAGTAATTCTTGCCCCGCACAGTGACCTGCGCATCGCTATTGGATGCTTCCGTTATTTTATAAGGAATAATTTTTATATCATTCTGAACTTCCTTAGAGTTGTATTTTCTACCGATCAGTCTTTTGACAGCATAAACTGTATTTTCCGAGTTTGTTATGGCTTGTCTTTTGGCAACCTGACCCACCAGCCTCTCACCACTTTCCGTGATGGCCACGATAGAAGGCGTAGTGCGATTGCCTTCTTGATTGGCTATAACGACAGGGTCGCCCCCCTCCATTATAGCTACACAAGAATTTGTTGTTCCTAAATCAATTCCAATAATCTTTCCCATTTTTTTCCTCCTTATTCTCCATTATCCGCAATTTGTTCACATACATCATTTTCTTTATTTATCTTTTTACAGACACAGACTTTTGACGGTCTCAAAAGCCTGCCGTTTAGTAAATAACCTTTTTGGACTTCGTTAACTACTTTGTTTTCCGCATGTTCTTCGCTTTCAACTTGCATCATTGCCTCGTGAAAGTTAGGATCAAAATCAAGACCGACGCTATCAATTTTCTCCACACCATGTTTTTTGAGGCAACTTAGAAGCTGTTCCTGAATCAGTTTTATGCCTTCCTTAAAAGCTTGAACATCAGAGTTGTCAGCATGCGCAAGCGCCCTATCCAGGCTGTCCACAAAAGGCAAAATGTCTTTTATTACATCTTTCTTGCCATATTTGATTATGTCGGCTTTTTCTCTAATTACTCGTTTTTTATAGTTATCCAAATCCGCAACAGCACGAAGATACTTATCGTAATTGTCTGTGGCCTCTTTTTCCTTCCGTGCTAATTCTTCCTCCAGTTCTGCATTTTGGGCAGAAACTGCTTTATTGACATCTTCGTCTTCGTCTGAAGAGGAAACATCTGCTTGACCTTGCTCATCAATTCCTTCTTTATGCTCTTTATGTTCTTTCTTTGTTTTCACTATGTCCTCAGAAAAATTTATTATTTCAAATCCGGCTTCTGGAAAAGTTTGATATCGACCAGCTCACAGATGGCATGGCCTGCCGTAATATGCACTTCCTGAATGCGCGCCGTAACTGATGAAGAAACATTAATGGATAAATCAGCAATCTTCGCAATGTCCCCCCCATCCTTACCGGTAAAAGCGATTGTAACCAACCCCATCTTTTTGGCCACTTCCAGCCCTTTCAAAACATTGGCGGAATTACCACTGGTACTGATGCCCCAGGCAATATCGCCTGGCAGACCTATCGCCCGGATTTGTTTGCTGAATATTTCGGAAAAATCATAATCATTACCAATACTCGTAATAACTGATGTATCGGTAGTCAATGCTATGGCGGGAAGAGGCGGCCGTTCAATCACAAACCTATTAACAAATTCCGCAGCTATATGCTGCGCGTCGGCAGCCGAACCACCATTACCAAAAATCAAAATCTTGCTGCCTGCTTTCAGCGCGGAAGTTACCGCCTCGACAACATTAACAAGCTTACTCAGATTTTCATTAACGAAAGCTTCCTTAACACGGATACTTTCTTTAAATATTTTTATTATGTGATCTTCCATACTTACCCACCTATAATTCTTTCAGAATATCCTACCCAAAAGTGTGGCTAATATATTTACGGGTATATCCTCTGTCAAGGGCAGACGGCGGAATTTTCCCCGCTTTTTACAGATCGGTCTATTAAAATTGCCGGGCGGATTAAAGCTTCGGGTTGAATTATATTGTCATGTCATTTTTTCTTTTTCTGTTTATATTGCTTTTACTATATTTCATTGATAAGTCACAGACGCATTTATAATACCATTTCTAAATCAAAGATGATATCGAGGCGGCATGAAGGAGGTGTGTAGGGAACGGTCGCGACCGTTCCCTACACATACGCTGAGGAAACCGACGACGCTGCCAACGAAGATAGCGCTTTGATTTAAAATTGGGATAATCAAATTCACAAAAAGGAAAAGTCACAAATGGAAAAATCCGCGGGTAATAAATATCCTCCTGTAAATACTATTACCGACAAAGAACGTATCGGCATGGTCAGAGAGATTTTCTCCACAATCACAAGTAAATATGATTTCTTGAACCATTTCTTGAGCCTGCGCCGCGATATTGCCTGGCGCCGTTTTGCCACAAAAAAAATGCGGTTTTTTAAAACCAACAGGTATCTTGATGTTGCTTGCGGAACAGGAGATTTATCCATTGCCGCCGTCTTGGAACATCCACAGATAAGTGTTGCGGGCATCGATTTTGTCAGCGAAATGGTACAAGCAGGGAAAAGTAAAATAGAAATGAAAAATATGACGGGAAAAGTAATGCTGATGCAGGGCGACGCCTTGCACATCCCCTTTGACGACAACACCTTTGATGTTACCGGAATCGCTTTTGGGATCAGAAATATTCCCGACAGAGAACAAGCGCTGAAAGAAATGCTGCGTGTAACGATACCAGGCGGACAAATTCTGATTCTGGAGATGACCTTTATCCAGAACCGGTTTTTTAAATATCTTTACTATGCTTATTTGAATTATTTACTTCCCTTGTTTGCGAAATTTTTTTCGGCAAACCCCGCCGCCTATCATTACCTTGCCGATTCCATCATTAACTTCCCCTCCCCGGATCAATTCGTCCGCATCATGGAAAAGACCGGTATGATCAACGTCGAAAAATATCCGCTTACTTTCGGCGTTACCTGGCTCCACATTGGTATAAAACCTGAACAAAACTAATCGTACCCTCTATTTTTTAATGCTTTAATTTCATTCTTTTGCATGCTATTATGCTATTGAGGAAAAAGAATTATCAAGGAGGGTTTTTATGCTGAAAAAATACGAGTTGCTGAGCGAGCAGGTCAACCTGACAAGGGCTTTAATGGCAAGATTAGTTATTTACAGGTACCTGAACAGGACAAACCTGATATGCTATTCAGAACTTTCCAGACTCGTCGGCTGCGAGGCATTCATCAAGCATGAAAACCACAATCCGACCGGATCATTCAAAATAAGAGGGGCACTTAATTTCGTTCATCACATGTCCAAGGAAGAGCTGGAAAGCGGTATCCTAGTTGCAACCAGAGGCAACCACGGCCTTGCTATGGCCTGGGCGGGACAATTGTTCCATGTGCCCTGCACGGTTGTCGTACCGGAAAACAACAATCCTGAAATCAACAGGACAATAGAAAGCTACGGCGCTGAACTTATTGTCCACGGGGAAGACTTCTACGACGCACAGTCATACTGCGATGAGCTTGCTGACAGTGCAGGTTATTACTATGTCCAGCAGGGCAACGAACCTGAAATCCTGAACGGCCTTGCAACCATGGGACTGGAGATCCTTGAGGACCTGCCGGAAGTTGATACAATCATTTGTCCTATCGGCGGCGGTGCAGGCTGCGCATCGCTTGTAAAAACCGCACGTGCATTCAAGCCCGATATCGAGATAATTGGCGTAGAGGCTCATAATGCCCCATCCTTCTATAATTCCTGGAAAAAGGGAGAAATTGTAATTCTCGATGATGCCCATACGGTCGCAGACGGCCTTGCCGCAAGAAGTGTATTCCATCTGCCGTATACCATTCTCAAGGACACCATCAATGATGTAGTGCTGCTGACCGAAGACGAGATCCTTGAAGGGATTAGAATGGCGCTGACAACCACACATAATCTGGCCTGCGGCGCTGGTGCCGCTTCTTTGATGGCAGCTTACAAAATAAGGGACCGACTTTCCGGCAAGAAAGTGGTTATGATCATGTCCGGTGGCAACCTGAATATGGATATCCTAAAAACAGCACTGAGATGCTGATATACGCCCTGAATACATTACTCGTCTTTTTTGTAATAATTCGCCCACTTCGCATCTATCTGATTCTGGATAACTGCTATCTGCGCGTCTGTCAGAATCCTGAACCGTGACTGTGAGCGGAAATATTCACGGACCGGTATCAGCTTGCGTTTTTCAACAAGCTTTTCGGATGCTGCCGTAAGTTTGAATTCACCATTAACGATCTCGTAAAGGTCATAATATCCGGTTTCAACGGCAAGCCTGCCAATCTTTATCCCATATCTCGGGTCATATCCCCAGCCCGGCGGGCAAGGGGTATGGATATGGAAGTACTTGGTGCCCGGCATGTCCATGCACTTCCTGATCTTGTCAAAAAGGTCAAGCGGGTATGCAGCAGAACATTCGGCAACATAGCTTAAGTTATGCGCCGCCATGATTGCCGGTACATCCTTTTTTTGCTGCAGCTTTCCCTTGAACGGCGTATTTGCGGTCACAGCACCGATAGGGGTAGTCCCCGAGCGCTGAGCACCAGTGTTCATGTACCCCTCGTTATCGTAGCAGAGGTAGATGAAGTTCTCGCCTCTTTCTGCGGCACCCGATAAAGCCTGTAGCCCTATGTCGCTTGTCCCGCCGTCGCCTGCCCATGCTGCCACTTTGATATTATCCTCTCCCTGTACCTTCAGGGTTGCCAGAATTCCGGAGGCTGCAGCTGCTGTGGATGCAAACGTCACATTCAGGCATGCAAGCTTTGTCGAGGCAATCGGGAAAAGCCCCTGAAGCACAGTAAGGCAGCTGGGAGGCACAACAAGGATTGTGTCTTTCCCAAGGGCCTTGAGACCAACTCTGTATGCGATTGCCAGGCCGCAGCCGGTGCATGCCCTTGTCCCTGGATGGACAAATTCCTCTGTCGGTAAACTTAAAATTGTTGTTTTGGCCTGCATGTGATTCTCCTATAGCTTAAGCCCTATCCATACGGGCTCCTTCGAAACTCTACTTTTTGTCGCAGCCCTGAGGGATTGTGTTAAATCATCTGTCCGAATGTCGCGGCCGCCAATTCCCGCAATAAAATTTTGGACAAATGGCAAAGTGCCTGTACCTGCAAGGTGTTCATAAAGTGCGGACTTTAAATCCGATGCCAGCGCACCCTCATAACCGTAGCTCAACGCCTTTTCGTAGACGATTACGCCTTTTTTTCCTTTCAGTGCATTGGCAACCGCAACGTCCGGGAAAGGCCTGTAAAAGCGAACACCCATGACGCCCACCCTGATGCCTTCTTTTCTCAAGGTATCAATGGCAACCCGCAGCTGGTATGTCAGTGACCCGAGCCCAACGGCAACATATTCCGCATCATCGCAAAGATAAGGTTCGACATATGGGTCGCCGCCCCTGCCAAATATATCGGCAAACCTTTTTTCCGCTTCAGCAGCCACCGTAAGCGCTGTCCTCATTTCTTCATGAAGCAGATATCTAATCTCCATATATCCGTGTGCAATCTCACCCTTGATATCCATACGCACGTCAGGGAGAGTTACGGTATTCAGATTGGCAGGTTCTTCAGTGTTCAGCGCATAGTCCGGCCGAAATGGCGGCAGAAATGCATCGACTTTTTCCTGATCCGGGACATCAAACGGCATGTAGGTGTGAGAAAGGATATACCCGTCATAGCAGACCATAATCGGGATGCTCACCTTCTCCGCTAGCCAGTATGCCTTGATGACCGAATCAATGATCTGCTGGTGGTCACAGCAATACATCTGTATCCAGCCGGTATCGCGCTGTGAAATCGAGTCCTGCTGGTCATTCCAGACATTCCATGGTGCCCCGACCGCTCTGTTTACAACGCACATAACAATGGGAAGCCTTGCACCGGCCGCCCAATGGACCTGTTCATGCATGTAAAGAAGCCCGTTGGCGCTTGTCGCGGTAAAAGACCTGGCGCCGGCCGATGATGCGGCAATGCATACGGCAAGAGCGGAATGTTCGCTCTCGACGGGTATGTACTCGGCCTTCATTTCACCTGCTTCAACATACTCGGAAAGTTTTTCTGTAAGAGGAGTCTGCGGTGTGATGGGGTAGGCTGCTATGACATTGGCATGACAAAGCTTGACGCCCAGAGCTGCCGCAACGTTCCCGTTTTCTATAATATGCATGGCGTCTACTCCTTGTCCTTGTCTTCTTCTGAGAACCCCGCCTCGTCCACCATGGTTATGGCCTTGGTAGGGCATTCTTCAGCGCAGATGCCGCATCCCTTGCAGTATTCCAGGTCTATCTTCGGCGGTATCGTCCTGGAGATGACAACATCCGGACAGAACAGCCAGCACATGAAGCAGGCCTCGGTATTCCTTTTGCAGGGGATGCAGAGGCTTTTATTCAATACCGGCCTTTCCACCCGCCATGAACCAGTCCTTCCGCCGTCACCCGGCCCGTGTTCGCTGTGAGAAGTTTTTCTCCTGTAATTTCTGGTACCCATTTTCAACCTCCTGCCACAGTTCTTTCAAAGGCAATCTTTGCAGCCA
>Ga0209429_10001107_pt1 | contig 17274 bp, 16 predicted proteins | sample BarGraNGADG00212_3_FD_184493 | JGI IMG/M metagenome (GOLD analysis project Ga0209429, IMG submission 184493) | Arctic peat soil microbial communities from Barrow, Alaska - Barrow Graham LP Ref core NGADG0004-212 (SPAdes) (version 2) | ecosystem: Environmental > Terrestrial > Soil > Wetlands >...
TGGAAAAACTGAAAAAAAACAATATAATTTCTAAAGTATCGCTCGTGAAATGCCAGACATACGAGATTTCAAATGTAGAGGCAGCGATCGAAAAGGCATTGGAGCTTATCGGAGGCATTGGAAATTATGTTCGTTCTGGCGATAGTGTCCTATTAAAGATCAATCTCCTGACCGGGGATGCCCCCGAAAAGGCAGTTACGACAAATCCTGGAATTGTTCGAGCAATGATACACCAGGTGCGTAAAGTTGGGGGCATACCTTTAGTGGGTGATTGCAGCGGTTATGAAGGAAAGCCAAATCAAAAGAGGTACCTGGATGCATGCCGCAGTTCTGGTATAATGCAAGTATGTGAGGAGGAAAAAGCAGAGGTCGTACACCTGAGCGCAGAATCCGTTGAGGTCAGAAATGACAGTGGTCGCCTATATAAGAACTTTATTTTATCAAAGCAGGTTGTGGATGCTGATGTATTGATCTCCCTGCCAAAACTCAAGACCCATGGGCTGACATTATTTACCGGAGGGGTGAAAAACAATTTCGGTTGTATTACCGGGCTCAATAAGGCAAAAATGCACCTTCGTGCCCAGGATCCGGAAACGTTTTCCCAGATGCTTGTGGATCTTCTTGGCATAGTGCAGCCTGATCTGACCGTAATGGATGCAGTGCTGGGAATGGAGGGAAATGGTCCAAGTAACGGCACGCCAAAACAAATCAATGCGATCCTTGCCAGCATTGACCCGGTGGCGCTTGATGCAGTAGCCTGCAAGATGGTTGGTATTGATCCGTTCATGGTGCCTTCCACTCGCCTGGCACACGAACAGGGTATGGGAAATGGTGATATTTCAAACATCAATATTGTGGGAGAATCCCTGGCGGACATGCAAATTAATGGATTTAAGCTTCCTTCGGGTACGGCATCATTTTTCCGCGCAAGGGGCTTGATGCGTTTTATTAGAGGCATGTTAGTGGCAAAGCCCTACCTGGTAAAAGAAAATTGCAAAAAATGCTGGATATGTGTGGAACACTGTCCTTCAGATGCGTTGTCAAAGAAAGAAGATTATCCTTCGTTTGATCATAAAAAATGTATCAGATGCTACTGCTGCCAGGAGTTATGCCCGGGAAATGCTATTAAATTGGAAACACCTTTCCTGGCAAGGTTTGTATGAATAACAAAAGATTGAATTTACCCGACCTTTGCTATCAGTATGATCGTATCATATGCAAAACCCAATTTCCCATTTTCAAGTCGTACGCGAAGACCTGTGCTGTCATCCGCAAGACTGTCCGTCATCAAACGTCTGATCGTCTCGGTTCTGGCTTCGTCTGTTCCCGCCCGTTTCATCCACTCATCGAACTCCTGGGGAATATCCCAGTGTGATATGTCTTTGATTTCTGCCCCTATATCAATGAACATTTTTTGTATTTCACTCAACGCATAAATACGAACATGCGAAGGATCGCGGATTTTTTCAATTTCATTATGGAAGTGACTTTTTTCATGATCCTGCGATGACACGCCATCCACAAGCACTATGCTTTCCCTGCATACCCGTTTCATTTCCCTCAGTGCTTTTTCCGGATTTGGGAAGTGGTGGAATGCGAACCTGCATGAAACGATATCGAACGCCTGATCTGGAAAGGGCAATGATTCAACATCACTAAGAAGAAGATCCAGATTATCAAGTCCCAAAGTTTTCTCTTTTTCCCTGGCATGAAGCAGCATTTCGCGCGTAATGTCACATCCCACAACAAAATTTCCTTTTTTTGCAAATTCAAGCGCGAGAAATCCCGAACCTGTGGCGATATCGAGAACCATGTGATTTTTCTTCACATTACTTCTTTCAATGATCCTTGAAAGATGAAAACCATCCACAAAAATATTGGCTTTTGAATAAACTTCTGCCTGTTTCCCGAACTGCCTCATGGCGTTTTCTTTGATTCCCATTGCAGTGAACACTATGGGAAATAATAAATAATTTGTGCATAAGGAAAAAATAACTTTATTGAAAATAACAAATTATAACCCACCACCACAATCCCAACCTGCCAGCTTTTTACAATACCACCGATAATGTTAATGATTATTGGGTTTAAATGGTTTTACCCAAACCTTACCCAAGCCGGATTTTTAAGGATGGGCTCATTAGATAGCTATTTGTTATTTTCGACCCACCAATTTCTAAATCGATAAGTATATGTACTTGAATACAAATATAAATTAAAGATAGGTTGTGAATAGGAGTAGCTTTGCCTCCTTTTCATAGAGTCAGAACAGGTGGATGTAATAATGGATAGGATTCTCGGAAGCATAATTGACGATTATACTCTATATAGGATTTTTCAAGGAATTATAATAATACTCTCCTTGTTCACGGTTTATATTGGTATTCATATAGCTCTGACATGGAAATTCATAACAAAATATCACGGGAATCCGGTTGACATGATTTCACAAAAAAGAAGTTTCATTCGAAGCAGCATATTCATCACAATTACAGGTTTTTTTATGCTGTCTCATGAATTTTTTGAAGGTCTTGAGGAATTAACACCAGATTCCACAACTTATGAACTATTTGAACTCATAGCATTTTCAGGATTAGTATTGTTTCTTTATGAGTGGTATAAAATATTGAATAATATAAAAAAAGGAACCAAGATGAATTTGGAAGCCAATGCATCCCATGACCTGCGTTAGCAGAAGATGTGACTTTATTAATTCTTATAAACTTCGAACTCTGATTTCCTGTGCCGGCTTTTCCAAAACAGTGAATGGGCCTGACCGGATTTGAACCGGTGGCCGCCCGGTTATGAGCCGGGCGCTCTAACCTGACTAAGCTACAGGCCCTAAAATTGTTGTCCGATCATTTGATTTATGTGCCAAATAACAGACGCCACCAACAGGGCTCGAACCTGTGACATCCTGGTTAACAGCCAGGCACTCTACCAACTGAGTTATAGCGGCATTTTTGAGGTGATCCCTAAAAGACATACTTTGATTTAAGCCTTTTGTTAATGCGTTAATGCGTTAATTCTGACTAACAAAAGGCTTAAATGCATTAAACCCCTTAAGAGAATTCCCTCAAAGTCCGGATAGTGTAGCGGCCTATCATGGAGGCCTGTCGAGTCTCCGACCCGGGTTCAAATCCCGGCCCGGACGTTTTTCTTTTTTCTGACAAAAACACAAAATATATTACTTTCTCCCCTAATTCCAGTAGTCCATGGGAACAGAGAAATCAAGAAAATTATTCGAAGAAGCAAAGAAATTACTGCCGGGAGGAGTAAGCAGCCCCGTCAGAGCAATAAAACCATATCCATTTTATACAAAAAGTGCCAACGGCTCAAAGCTGGTTGATATTGACGGCAATGTTTACATCGATTACGTTATGGGTTATGGGCCACTGCTTCTTGGTCATAACAATCCTGTAATAAAGGAAGCTGTTATCAGACAGCTTTCTAATGGCTGGCTTTATGGTACTCCTTCAGAACTTGAAGTGTCGCTTGCAAAAGAAATAATCAAACTTTATGCAAGTATCGACATGGTGCGTTTCGTCTCCACAGGAACAGAAGCTACCATGGGCGCGCTTCGTGCTGCGCGAGGATTCACCGGTAAAAACAAGTTTATAAAGATCGAGGGTGGCTTTCACGGCGCTCATGATGCCGCGCTCGTAAAAGCAGGTTCAGGCGCGACAACGCTGGGTACGCCTGACTCCGCAGGAGTGCCAAAGGATTTCACAAAGAATACGTTGCAGGTTCCGTATAACGATATCGAAGCCATGACAGAAGCAATCGTTGCTTATAAAGATGATGTGGCAGCGGTTATCATGGAACCAGTCCTTGGAAATATCGGTCCGATCCTGCCAGAAAAGGATTACCTTAAAGAAGTCCGCGCGGTCACAAAAGAAAATGATGTAGTTCTCATTTTCGATGAAGTCATCACAGGATTCAGGCTTGCCATGGGTGGTGCGCAGGAGTATTATGGAATTACACCCGACATGACAACGCTGGGGAAGATCCTGGGCGGCGGTTTCCATATTGGCGTGATAGGGGGAAAGCGTGAGATTATGGAGAAAATCTCACCTGCAGGACCTGTATATCAGGCAGGAACATTTAATGGCAGCCCTGTCTCAATGACAGCAGGACTCGCTATGATAAACACAATGAAAACAGAGAACGTTCACGAGAAAGTAAATAGTACGGGGGATTTGCTTCGTAAAGCCTTATCAGATGTCATAGTCGATCTCGGACTTAATTATAGCATAAGCGGCGTTGGAAGCATGTTCAAGGTTTTCTTCGGGGATCTGCCTCATAATTACAACGAAGCCCTGAAATGTAATACGGATAAATTCAATGTATTCTTTAAGAAAATGCTAAATGATGGCATCTTCATCCCGCCATCACAGTTTGAAACAAACTTCCTGTCCCTGGCTCATTCTAAAGATGACATTGGAAAAACGATAGATGCTTACCAAAGGAATATAAAATGAAAACTTCCGGAAAACCATTGCGAATAGGAACACGGGGGAGTAAGCTTGCTCTTGCACAGGCAAATCTTGTGAAAGATCTCCTTGGAAAAAACGGCGTTCCCACTGAAATCAAGATAATCAAAACAAGCGGTGATACATTCACAGATAGACCCTTACATGAAGTGCAGGGCTTCGGGGTTTTTGTTCGTGAGATCGATGATTCCATGCTTGCTGGCCAGATCGATATTGCGGTTCACAGCATGAAAGACGTTCCTACAGAGCGCCCATCAGAACTCACGATAGCTGCCGTGATGAAACGTGACTCCCCCTATGATTTCCTTCTTACGCGAGAAGAGAATAAATTAAAAGACCTTCCCAAAGGAGCAATTATCGGAACCACAAGCCTTAGGAGACGCTCCCAGTTAAGCAGGTTCCGGGATGACCTGGTCATAAAAGAATTGCGTGGAAATATAGACACACGACTTCGAAAACTTAAAGAAGGCCAATACGATGGCATTTTCCTTGCAGAAGCAGGACTTGAAAGGTTAAAATGGGACATTCCCGGAGAACGCCTGAACCCGGATGATTTTGTTCCATCCGCAAACCAGGGAACTGTAGTTATTGTTACGATAAAGGATTCAGAGGCGGAAATAGCAGCCCAAGTTTTGAATGATGAACAGACCCGGCTTGAGACAAGGATCGAACGAATAATAATCGGTATACTTGGCGGCGGTTGTCTTGTTCCCATCGGGGCTTTTGCACAGACTCAAGGCAATGAAATACACATACGCACTGAAGTTCTCTCTGTGGATGGGAAACGAGACGTAAAAATAGATGAATTTATAAACCCCTCAGAGTATGAAAAGGAAGCAACGCGAATCGGTAATGAGCTGAACAACAAAGGCGGCGGCAGGCTTGTTGAAGAGGCTGTAAAAATGTTTGCCGCAAAAAGAGGCTAAAATGAATGAGAAAGTTTATCTAGTGGGCTCAGGTCCAGGTGACCCGGAGCTTTTGACAGTAAAAGCAAAAAGGCTAATAGAGAGCGCAGAGGTCATCCTTTATGATCAGCTTCCAGGTCAAGCTATACTTGCAATGATGCCTGAATCGGCCGAAAAAATAGATGTGGGGAAATATGCTGGTGATCACAAGCTCTCCCAGTGGCAGATAAATGAGCTGCTTGTCAAGAGGGCTAAAGAAGGAAAGATCGTAGTGCGCCTCAAAGGTGGAGACCCGTATCTTTTCGGACGCGGAGGAGAAGAAGCCCAAACGCTTGCAGCTGAAGGTATAAAGATCGAGATAGTGCCGGGTATTACTTCTGCGATCGCAGTTCCGGCCTATGCTGGAATTCCAGTTACACATCGCGATTATGCATCCATGGTCACATTTATCACAGGACATGAAGATCCTGAAAAGACTGAAACTGCCCTTGATTGGGAATTGCTTGCGAAATTCCAGGGAACGCTTGTTATCCTGATGGGTGTAAGCATGCTTGAGAGGAATGTGAAGGAATTAACTAAACATGGAAAATCGGTTGACACTCCTGTTGCTGTTATCGAAAGGGGTACACGTCCCGACCAGCGTGTAACGATCGGTACACTTGCTGACATCGTGAGCCTGTGCAGACGGCGAAAGGTAAAAGCACCGGCAATAACCGTAATAGGCGATGTTGTAAAATTGCATCACGAGCTTGCCCCATAAAAGATCATAATGAAAGTAATAGCCATTATGAGACCTGCCGGTTACCTGGCAGAGTCCGTCCGATTGGCAAATTCCATGGGTTTTTCATCCATCACCGCTCCCATGATCGATGTGGTGGACAGGAGAGATGCTAATTTTGAAGGGTTTGTAAATCGCATAATGGAAGGAGAATCGGATTATGTGATTTTCACAAGCGCCAACGGGGTTGAGTTCACATTATTGAAGCATAAAGACCCTGATGAATTCATAGAACAGCTCAATAATACGCAGGTCGTGGCAATAGGCCCAAAGACCAGGGATGCTCTTTTAACAAATGGGATTTGTGTAAGCATCATGCCCGGATCCTACAGTTCGAAAGGGCTTGTGGAACAACTCACAGGAATTGAGGGCGCTGTCATCGAGATCGCTAGAAGCAGCCATGGAGCGCCTGAACTTGTGAAAGGGCTTCTTGAAAAAGGAGCAGTGGTTTATGAAACTCAGGTATACCAGATAATTGGCCCCAGGGATGAGCGCCATGTTAGGCTTATGAAAGGAGCACTTTCCGGGGAAGTGGATATTTTTGCATTCACAAGCACTATGATGGTCAGGAATTTCATGTCTATCGCCGATGAGATGGGGATAAAGGATGAACTTATCAGGATCATGAATGAAAAGACAACTGCTGCTATCGGAAAGCCCACGGCGGATACTTTATCAGGTTTTGGGGTAGAAGTTAAAGTAATGCCGAAACAATATACATTTGAAGAATTGTTGAAAGAGTGCAAGAAATATTATTGTTGAATGTTTTAAAGACTGCCAACAGGGCAATGCCAGCGCCTTTTGCAAGGCTTCTTACAACATTACTTTTTGCCTCATTGCCCGGTGACATTAAAATTAAACTGAGTGATCAATCAGAATTTCACCCTCTTGTAAAAGATTGTTTTCACTATTTCTGCCGAGATGATGTAAAATGCCACAATCACTCCCATAAGAAGAAGGAACGAAATCGGAAGCTGACTAAATCCAAATACCTTCCCGATTGGCATGAAAGGGAAAAGAAATGCGCCTGCAACGATCAGCAGGGTGGCTGCGGACAGATACTTCCCGGGTATGCTCTTGAAGAACGGTTTCTTGGTGCGAATAACAAGTACGATCATCGAAGCTGAGATAACCGATTCCATAAACCAGCCTGTCCTGAATTGGTCAGGTGTTGCATGGAGGATGAAAAACAAAGCGCCGAATGTTAGAATGTCGAATACGGAACTCAATATCCCAAAGACGAGCATAAAATCGCGGATGAACCCTATGTCCCAGCGCCTGGGATGATCAACCATTTCACCATCAACGCTATCGGTAGCTATTGTCATCTCCGGGATATCAGTCATGAGATTGGTGAGCAGGATCTGTCCGGGCAACAGGGGGAGAAAAGGTAAGAAAAGCGATACTCCAGCCATGCTGAACATGTTCCCGAAATTGGCGCTCGTGGCCATGAAAACATATTTGAGGGTGTTTGCAAATGTCGCTCTCCCTTCGCGTACACCCTGGACAAGAACACCCAAATCCTTTTCCAGCAGTACAATATCGGCAGCATCTTTTGCAACATCCACAGCGCTATCAACAGATATGCCGACATCGGCAGCATGTAGTGCTGATGCATCATTAATTCCATCTCCAATATACCCTACAACATTTCCACTCTTTTTCAGAGCCAGAATGATGCGTTCTTTCTGGTTTGGCTCAACTTCTGCGAATATACTGATATCGTTCACTCGCTTGCTCAGTGCTTCATCACTCATTGAGCGAAGGTCCGATCCCGTGAGGATCTGCGGATTCGAAAATCCAACCTGTTGACTGACATTGTCAGCGACCAGTTTATTATCTCCTGTGACGACCTTGAGCGAGATTCCAAGATGATGCAATTGATTTATGGTCTTGGCAATTCCAGCCTTAAGAGGATCAAACAGAACGAGGAAACCTGAAAAAATCATCGCAACTTCATGGTCTTTGTTTATAAGAGGATCAGATCCGACATCACGATAGGCAACACCCAATATGCGCAATCCCATACTGCTCTGCTTCTCAAAGGCTTGCTGGATCTGTTCCTTCATAGTTGCAATATCTACGATCATTCCATCGGAAGTCTGAGCTGATGAACAAACTGATAACACATTCGTAAGTGCTCCTTTGGTCACCATTATATGCTTATCTTCTTTTGAGACAAGGATGCTTAATCGCTTACGAATGAAATCATACGGCAATTCATCCAGTTTCTGATAGCCAGATACATCGACCTGGCGATAGTTCCTGATCGCGCTGTCTATGGGATTCGTGAAACCGGTCTCAAAAAAAGCATTGAGATAAGCATAGAAAAGAACTTTTTCGCTCTCCTTTCCTTCCACATCAAGAGCAGAGTTCACTCTCACCACTCCTTCGGTCAGTGTGCCAGTCTTATCTGAACAGAGTACGTTCATACTGCCAAAATTTTCAATAGATGCAAGGCGTTTGACGACTACTTTCTGCAGCGCCATGCGCTTTGCGCCATGTGCAAGGTTCACGCTGATGATCGCTGGCAGCAGTTGAGGGGTCAGCCCGACGGCCAGAGCTAAAGAAAAGAGAAGAGCTTCCAGGACCGGGCGTGACATATAGGTATTGATGGCGAAGATGGAAATTACCAACAGTAGCGTTATCTCCATAAGGAAATACCCGAACCTCCTGACGCCGCGTTCAAACTCCGTCTCCGGCGGCCTCAGTTTCAACCGTTCGGAAACCTTACCGAATTCTGTTTCTGTCCCTGTGAAGACAACCACAGCTTTCGTGCTGCCACTCACGACATGAGTGCCCATAAAAAGAGTGTTGTTCCGCCGACCAAGCTGTGTTTCTTTCACAAGCACCCCGGATGACTTTTCTGCCGGATATGTTTCGCCTGTCAGCATAGCTTCATCGACAAAAAGGTCTTTCGATTCAAGAATCAGGCAGTCCCCAGGAATAATATCACCACCATTGAGGATGATAACATCCCCGGGAACGATCTCTTCGACAGGAATTTCTATCTCAATTCCGTCACGCAGCACCATAGCTTTTATTTGCACGATAGCAAGCAACTTCTGGATTGCATTGGCAGCTCCTCGTTCCTGCCAGAATCCAAGAAAGCCGCTTATGAAGACAATTGCAAGGATAATGAAAACGTTAACATGTTCATGCAGGAAAAATGACAATCCAGCCGCAAAAAGAAGTATGAGGGTAATGGGGCTTTTAAATTGAGCAAGAAAAAGCGCAACTGAGTCCGATCTTTTTCTGGGTGTCAGGAGATTGGAGCCAAAACGTGTGAGCCGCTGCCGTGCTTCATCACTGGTAATGCCCGATGGTGTTGTTTGAAGTTGAACAACTAGTTCAGCAGCAGGGAGGCTCCAGAATGCCGGAGTGCGTTGATGCGTTGGATCGATCCTTTTGAAAATGTTGAATATGGTCATCAGGTAAGCCCGTATTGTTAATTTAGTCTTGATTAAGATATATACTATCTTTTCGAATGAAAACTCAAAGCGATCTCACAGTGGCTTCCAATCATTACTTATAAATGCCATTAATGTCATACATATTAAATGGAGAGTAAAACGAGTGATCATTTTCTAAACCTACGTGGTAATCTCGTAAGTTCAGGATGATATAGAAATGCCAATCATGGGTAATGCCATGTGCGGAATAACTATGGGTATGGTTCCCGCTCGTGCTTTAATCCTTTTCAAGTATCCAGGGCTTTTTGTTTTTCGTGCCCTGTACGAAGGTTGAAAACAGGTTTGCGATCGAGACGGAGGTTAGTTATGGCAGGACAATTAGCAGGACAGCCAATCTATATTCTAAGAGAAGGTAGTCAAAGAACAAAAGGAAGAGAAGCGCAGCATAACAATATCATGGCTGCCAGGGCAGTAGCAACGGCGGTCAGGACGACCCTGGGACCACAGGGTATGGATAAAATGCTCGTGGACGCGGTGGGGGATATCATAATCACAAATGATGGCGCGACCATTCTCCAGACAATGGACATCGAGCATCCGGCAGCTAAGATGATCGTGGAAGTCGCAAAGACCCAGGATGATGAGGCCGGAGATGGCACAACAACGGCAGCAGTGCTTGCAGGTGAATTCCTGAAAAATGCTGAAGAACTCTTAGAGCAGGGTGTGCATCCCACAGTCATTGTTAGTGGATACAGGCTTGCATCGGCAAAAGCAAAAGAAATCCTTAAAAACCTGACAAAACCAGTGACTCTGGAAGATAAGGATTTATTATTGAAAATCGCTGTGACGGCGATTACCGGAAAGGGAGCTGAAGCATCCAAGGATGTTTTTGCCATCCTTGCGGTAAATGCCATATTAGCGGTTGTTGAACAAGAGAATGGCAAAAATATAGCAGATATTGAAGATATTAAAATTGAGAAGAAAGTGGGTGGCAGTATAGAAGCATCAGAGCTGATAGAAGGTATGGTAATCGATAAGGAAAGAGTCCATAGCAACATGCCAAAGAATGTCCATGATGCCAGAATACTTCTGCTCAACGAGGCCCTCGAGATCAAAAAGACAGAAGTGAAAGCCGAGATCTCAATAAAATCACCCGACCAGCTCCAGTTATTCCTTGACCAGGAAGAAGAGATGTTGCACGACATGGTCAATAAAGTGATTAAAAGCGGTGCAAATGTGGTCTTTGTTGAGAAGGGAATCGATGACCTTGCACAGCATTATCTTGCAAAAGCCGGTATATACGCAGCAAGCCGCGTAAAGAAAAGCGACATGGAAAAACTGGCACGCGCAACCGGTTCAAAGATACTGACAGGTCTAAAGGAAATAAGCGAATCCGATCTTGGAAAAGCGGAGCTCGTAGAGGAGAAAAAGATCGGTGAGGAGGCAATGACATATGTTACCGGGTGCCATAACCCCAAGGCAGTCTCCATAATTCTTCGCGGAGGGACCGAGCACGTTGTGGATGAAGCCGAGCGTGCGCTTCATGACGCATTGCGTGTTGTTGGAGTTGCAATTGAGGATGAGACACTTGTAGCTGGAGGCGGTTCGCCAGAGGTTGAACTGGCTCTGCGCCTGCGAGAATACTCAGCCACATTAATAGGTAGGGAACAGCTGGCTGTTGCAAAATTTGCCGATGCGCTTGAAATCATCCCCAGGACTCTGGCTGAAAATGCTGGTCTTGATCCCATTGATATGCTTGTGGAGATGCGAAGCCAGCATGAGAAGGGCAACAAGACAGCAGGGCTCAACGTGTTCACCGGAAAAGTTGTGGACATGTGGAAAGAAGGTGTAGTTGAGCCCCTCAGAATAAAGACACAGGCTATTAGTTCTGCTACGGAAGCAGCCACCATGATCCTGAGGATAGATGATGTGCTTTCAAGCAAAGCTGCGCATGCAGGAGGCATGCCACCCGGAGGCATGGGTGGTGGAATGGGCGGAATGGAAGGAATGGATTAAGAAAATTATAAGAAGAGAGGAGGTGTTAAAATGGTTGTATATCCGGAAGAAATTGTGGAAATGGCTAACCTTTTGATGAAAGATATTGCAGATTCAAAAGATAATATTGATACTAAACTGGCTGCAAGTTTTGCTGACAGATGCGCTGAATTAATCAAAAACCTTGCAGAAAGTATGACTGAACTTCACAACCGTGTGGACGTACTTACAGAAAAAGATTAATCGCTTTGTGCAAGAGTTAGGATGAGCCAGTCGTTCAGATATAAAGGTTCATCCTTACTTTACTTGGATCATTTATTTGGGGAATTATGAAATCCCCGTTTTTGAGTGAATTTACATCCGACCGGAAAAAATTAAAAAGAATCATGTTTATCAAGGAATAATGGCAAATAAGTCATGAAATGAAATTGAAAAAATGGACTTTTGATAAATTTCCAATTTTCCATTCCCTCTTTTCCCCTGGCATCTGCTTTGGGTGATTGCGAGTCGGATCCGTGTCATCCGTGTTCTATTCAAATGTTATGCAGCAAACTAAAACCAACATGAAACCCCAGCCTCATTTCCTCCCCATGTCGATGCGCGAAGCCCAGAAACTGGGCATCGGGGAATTTGACATAATACTTGTTACAGGCGACGCCCATGTTGACCACCCATCCTTTGGCACAGCATTGATAGGACGAGTCCTCTGGGATGCGGGATTCAGTGTAGGTATCATATCCCAGCCCGATTGGAAGACGCAAGCCGATTTTAACAGACTGGGTAAACCACGGCTGTTCTTCGGTGTCAGTTCAGGAAATGTTGATCCTATGGTTAATAATTATACTGCGAACCTGAAGATACGCAGGGATGACGTTTATTCACCGGGCGGGGTAACGGGACTTAGACCAAACCGCGCTGCAATAGTCTATTCTGATAAGCTCCATTCGCTCTTCCCGCAAACGCCGATCGTGCTTGGAGGCATCGAAGCAAGCCTGCGAAGGTTTGCTCATTACGATTATTGGTCAAATACTGTGCGCCAGTCAATTCTGGCGGATGCGCCTGCCGATGTACTTGTTTTCGGGATGGGGGAAAGGCAGGTTGTTGAGATCGCTTCGCGTCTTTTAAAAGGAGAAAATATCAAAGAAATGACCGATATCGCAGGAACATCCATTAAAATGGAAATAAGCAAATGGCGCACTATCGGGCATGAGAACTATATTGAAATACCAGGCTTTTCAGATGTTTCAGGCAATAAAGAGCTTTATGCAAGGGCTTTTTACCTGCATTACCAGCAGCAAGACCCAGTACGTGGAATGCCAGTTATCCAACCGCATCCGAAAACGATCATCATCCAGAACAAGCCTGCGATTCCCTTGAATACTGAGGAACTCGACCACATATATGAACTACCTTTTACAAGGATGCAACATCCATCATATAATAAACCGGTGCCTGCCCTTGCTCCGGTCAAATTCTCGATCGTGAGCCACAGGGGTTGCTTTGCATCATGTTCTTTTTGCTCCCTGACGCATCACCAGGGAAGAATAATTCAGAGCAGAAGCACAGGATCAATAGTTCGTGAAGTTGAAAGAATGACGAAGATGCCTGATTTTAAAGGAATTGTGCAGGATGTGGGAGGGCCCACCGCAAATATGTATTCGATGCGCTGCAAACGATGGGAGAAGGAGGGTGCATGTCCTGATAAAAGATGCATGGATTGTGCAAGTGTTGACGTGAACCATAAGGATCAGGTCGAACTTCTCCGGCGCCTCCTGGAAATAAGAGGAGTGAAAAAAGTGTTCATCGGTTCAGGGATAAGATATGATCTTGTGCTTAAAGATAAATCGGATTATATGTCACAGCTATTTGAACATCACGTGAGCGGGCACCTCAAGGTCGCGCCAGAACACGTAGTGAAGCGTGTGACTGATATCATGCATAAGCCTGGAAAGGAAGTGTTTGATGATTTCAGGAAAATATTTGACGCCGAGAATAAGAAGATTGGGAAGCGGCAATATATTCTCCCTTATTTCATGTCAGGACATCCAGGTTGTACGGTGGAAGATATGGTCGAACTTGCAGAATATATTCGAGATAACAATCTTTACACTGAGCAGGTGCAGGATTTCACACCAACTCCTATGACAGCTTCGACGTGCATGTATTATACGGGGATAGATCCCTTCACAATGGAAAAAGTGCATGTCGCGAAAGGACGGGAAAAAAGGATACAACGGGCACTTTTGCAGTACAGGGAAGAAAATAATTATGGATTAGTAGTTGAAGGATTAAGGATGGTGGGAAGGGAAGACCTTGTAGGGAGTGAACGCAAGTGCCTGATAAAAAGGAGACGGACGATTAATTAATTTTGTTATATGAAAACCAATGTGTCGTTTATTCCTGCGCGTCAAACGGCTCACTCTTAATATCCCCATTCTCCAGGATCAATTTCTCAACATTTTGTCTTGTGTTCTTTAATTTCGTATTGCATTCCCTCACAAGTTTTATCCCATTCTGAAAAAGCAAAAGGCTTTCATCAAGTGAAAGTTGCCCTTTCTCAAGTTTATCAGCTATTCCTTCAAGCTCTGTAAGTGATTCCTCAAAACTCATTTCCATTTGCATTCCTCTTTATCATTGACAACACATCTTATCTTTCCATTGTTTATTATTATGGAGATCTCATCGGATATTTCAATATCAGCAATACTCCTGACCGGCATCTTTTTGGGCATTTTTAATGCAATGCTATAACCTCTCGAAAGTGTCCCCAACGGGCTTACAGCATCAAGTTTTCCTGTATGAGCATCCAGAAGTGCCTGCTTTACTTCCAGAAGCCTTCCAAAACTCGATGACTGCTTCTGCGCAAGTTCATCGATGTATTGTACATATTGTGTAACCCTTTCAAGCAGCAAGCGCGGGTCGACACCAGATTCCAGCTCATAAATACGAGACTGTCTGTCGCTTAAATATCGTTTCTCATTCTCGATCAACCTGTCCCTTAGCCTGTTTATCTGATTAGCTAATTCCTGCTTTTCAGGTACAGCGATCTCGGCGGCGGCAGAAGGGGTTGGCGCCCGGACATCAGCCACAAAATCACATATCGTGTAATCGGTCTCATGCCCAACTGCGGATATGATCGGGATCCTTGAATAAAAAATTGCCCTTGCTACAATTTCTTCATTAAAAGCCCACAGGTCTTCAATCGAGCCGCCGCCCCTTCCCAGAATTATCACATCAACATCAGTTCTGTTGAGCGCTTCGATCGAGTTGACTATGCTTTTAGCTGCGCTTTCACCCTGGACAACTGTGGGGATAAAAAGGATGTTGACAGGATATCTCCTTTTAAGAACGGTCAGGATATCATGAAAGACGGCGCCTGTGGGTGATGTTGCCACCCCAATTTTTGTTGGGAATCCGGGGAGCGGTTTTTTGTGGTCGGGTGAGAAAAGCCCCTCCATGGCGAGCTTATTCTTCAATTGCTCATATGCCTTGTAGAGTTCGCCTATTCCGTCCGGGCGCATATCCCTGACCTTTACCTGGTAAATTCCTCTTTGCTCATATACATCGATGTCTCCTAAAACAAGCACGTTCATACCATGTTCAGGTTCAAACCTGAGGTTCTTGCCATGCCATTTGAACATGATGCACGAAAGCTGGCTATTTTTATCTTTAATAGTAAAATATCGATGACCTGAGGAATGGTTCGTATAATTTGATATTTCCCCTCGTATCCACACATCGTTGAATTGACCTGTTGTCAGGGTGCTTTTTACTGCAAGCGTGAATTCATGTACGGTATAGATACCTTTTGTTTCAAGACCCATAATTCAACATTGATCTAAGAATGTATTTGCTTTACTATAGCGGTGTGAAACTATTATGATCCCAGGAAGTTATCAAGAGGCAGGACATTCAGAAGCTCTTCTTTTGTTATTACAGCCTCGCAAAGTACACTTTCCCTTATCTGTATCGGGGCATCACATCGAAGAGCAATTGCTATGCTGTCGCTTGGTCTTGCATCAATATCGAAACTTTTTCCATCCATGAACACAGAGATCCTGGCATAATAAACACCTTCGTTTAATTCATCTATCAATATACTTTCAATTTTTGAACCCAGGCGTTCAACAAGTGTTACAAAAAGGTCATGTGTCATGGGACGTGGGGGAATCTCATGGTTCAGCGCTGAATTTATGGATATCGCCTCGGATAATCCAATATAAATTGGCATTATCCGTTTCATATCATCTTCGAGGAGAACTATCGGCACCGGACCCGGAGCCTTCTCAATGAGATATACACCTTTTATATTCACTCTTAAAGTTGTTCCGTTCATTAAGTTAATATTAATAAGCGGGATAATAAGTTTTCCCATCGTCCGGCTTTGGGACAATATTCAACTATACTCCTTCCTTGGCCATTTCGGTTTTATATCGTTTAAAATCTCGATGTAGCCAATCCTTCTGATATCATGAGCCACATTTTTCAACTTAGTTTCGGTTGCTTTTCTGGGATCAAGTTTTTTCCTTAGAGTTGACCCAAACCGACACTTTATCATCGAATTTACAGTTTCCGATATCGAACGCATATGATATTGTCCTAACCATTTTTGAGGATCATCCCATAGAGAGTATAGCATATCATACCACCCCGAAAATCCTTTGCTTTGAAAGGTTACATTACTTTTTGGGAGAAAGTAAGGAGTAAGATGTGTTTTTGACACGATATCTGTAATCCAGCGACTTGCATAGATTCCATCTCCTAGGACGTTTTCTAGATTGGGATAACTTCGAAGTGTCTGGAAATAAGCATCCGGAAACATGGTTGTTTCTCCAATAGAGTGGTTAGGACAAACAGACAATCCTGAAATCAGCTTATACTTGACCCCAATACCCATAACACAATATGAAAATCCCTTTTTCGAAGTTAAATTTGTTATCGGAAAACTATCATGACTTTGATCATTATTTGAAGGCTGAGATTTCTGTTGATTCTTTTTTGAATTCTGTTTTTGTCGTTTGTCAGCATAGTTTTCTTTATTTGAAGCACTATGGCCGGTTCCATCAAAAGAACAAGTTATCTCTTCATTTCCAACACATTCATTTGTTATAACAACAACTTCATCCAGAATCTTATTCACTTTACCTCGATCATATCCCCGTTCTATTGTCTTGTAGGAAAAGTGTTCACTTATGCCTAATTTCTCTCGAAATAAGAGTAACAATCCTTCAGCTATTCTATTGGGAGATCCCGTGTAAGTCTGCAATAGAAGTGTTTTGGCAATGTCCGCTGGATTTGTTTCTGGTTTCCCTGGACCACGTTTTTTAGGTAAAGTTCTACTTCTTATTCTTTGATCTACCTCATCGACAATATCCCTTAAATTCTCCAGGTAGTCTGCCATCTCCCTGATCTGAGCAGAATCATATTTTGCCCAGTTGGTCTTAGCTTGCTCTCTGTTCTCATATTGAAAAGAGCCACCTCGAATTTTCTTAATGGTCGCTCTGAGTTCGTCCCCTGCATGTTTCGAAGGCATATGGATTAATGGAACGCTAAGTTTATATAGTTTACGGGCGTATACGCCCATAATGAAAGGAATTCTTATTGCATTTTCAGTGCCCACAGGAAAAGACAAAACAAAATCAAGTGCGTTTGTTAAAGCATTCTATGGGCAGGAAACAAGTTCACATCAA
>Ga0209429_10001110_pt1 | contig 17246 bp, 12 predicted proteins | sample BarGraNGADG00212_3_FD_184493 | JGI IMG/M metagenome (GOLD analysis project Ga0209429, IMG submission 184493) | Arctic peat soil microbial communities from Barrow, Alaska - Barrow Graham LP Ref core NGADG0004-212 (SPAdes) (version 2) | ecosystem: Environmental > Terrestrial > Soil > Wetlands >...
AAAAAATGTCTTTACTGGTGGTATTATTGGCACTAAAAATTTAGCTCAAATAGTTGCTGAAGAAGATGGTTTTATTGCCAAAACTAAAGCCGAACAAGAGGCAAAACAACAAAAAGATCGTAATTTTGCCATAATTTTATTTTTTGTTTTAATAGTTCAATTAGCCTTTTTCATCAAGAAAATTTTGGATTTCAATCATTACAGTAAAGATAGAAAAATTCCTAAAAGTGGTTTATCTGGTCGATTTTGGGAACCACCAAGCAACATCGATCCTTCCCAAGTTGAACAACTTCTGACCGCTAAAGATAAACTTACTCCAAAATCACTAACAGCCACTATTTTATTTTTAATTTCCAATCGATTTTTAAAAATGGAAAGAGAAGAAAATAAAAATATTTTTGGTAAAAAATATAAATATTCCCTGTCACTAGTTGAAAATAATTCTCTACAAATTTCTTCAATTCAACAAATTACTTTGGATTTAATCAAGGAAATAATGGGGGATAACACAAAAATTTATCTTAAAGATATCACTTCTTGGTTTACAAAAAATCCAACTAAAGGCCGTAATTTTCTTTTAAAAGATTTTCCTGAAAAAACTACTGAAGAAAATGTTACTGAAGGTTATTTTGATAAAGTTGCCAATGATCGAAAAAAGAAATATATCTCTTGGTTTTCCCTACCAATTCTTTCTCTAAGTCCAATTCTGGCTATTTTTCTTTTTATGTTTTTTGGTCTATATTCAGTAGTTTTCTTTGGAATAAATATTCTTATTGCTGCAATCATTGTTTCTATTGGTAAAAAACTAAACGATAATTATCAAAAAAGAACTGATAAAGGTCTTGAAGAAGCTTCAAAATGGATTGGTTTTAAAAAGCATCTTAAAGAATATAATCAAACCGTTAAAGATCCAATTGATTCAATTGTCATTTGGGAAAAATATTTAATTTATGGATCAGTTTTAGGAGTTTCCATTAAAACCCTTTCAGAATTACCAATTAATTTAGGTCAAAGCGATCAACAAATTTTAACTAATTATTGGTCAATTTCTAGTATTTCGTCTTTAACTAATCTTGGTGATTTTACCAATAGTTTAAACTCTGTTACTTCATCCCTTAATAGTGTTAGTTCTTATTCATATTCTTCTTCATCTTCTTATGGAGCCTCTGGATCAGGTTCTAGCGGTGGTTTTTCTGGCGGCGGCGGAAGTGGCGGCGGTGGTGGTGGCTGTGGAGCAGGCTAGTTTTGAAAAAAAATCATATTTATGATAATATCACTAGTTAAATTAATTAGGTTTAAGTTTTAATGCACTTAATATTTGATTTTTTTTAAAAGCACTTTGTTTAAAGAGTATTTTTTTCTGAAATATTATTACTTTAAAGAGTAATAGAAAGGAGTCCTAAGTGGAAAAAAATGGTGAGGAACAAAAAAATTTTCCTTTTTATAAGGTATATCAAAAAATACCTAATAAAGTAGGGGAATGGAAATTGATTTTCCGTGGAATACTAGAGGAAATTATTTCCAAAAATATTCCAAATGGAAACAATGTTAAGTTCATCAAGATTGGGCCAACAGGTTCGTTGGAATGTCCTGACCCCCGCCTTGATAATTAAAACAAAAAAATAAAGGCACCCAACTACTAGCATTTTTGCTAACTAGAACCGGTGCCTTTTTTCATTTTATAAACTACTACCTTTAATTTCCACCCCAGATTTTTCAAAACAATCAGTTAATAAATCAGTTGGTAATCCAGATACACTCGTTATCGATCCCTCAAAATGGTTTATAAAAGTTGTTTGATATAAATAAAGTGGACAAAATGCGCCTGACCATTGTAATACTGGATTATTATCTACAAAATTATGAATTTCTTTTTCATTAATTTCTCTCAGATCTAAATTTGATACCGAAGTTGTTGAAAAGTTAATTCCATTCAAATTATCAATATAACAAAAACCAGTGTAAACCACGATTCTATTGTTAGATTCCATTTTTAACATTTCTTTAGCCTCTTCTAAATTTTCTGGTTTTTCCAAAACCTCTCCATTACAAGCTACAAAAGTATCGGCCGCAATTATTATTCCTTCATTTTCTTTATTTACTTCTTCTGCCTTAGCTCTGGCAATTTTTTCTGCTCTCGATTTCAAATCCTCATCTCGGATTGCTTTTTCATCAATATCAGCCGGAATTACTACATATTCAATTCCCAAGGCATCCATAATTAATTTTCTTTGTTTTGATCCAGAGGCTAATATTATTTTTTGATTCATGTTTACATTATAACTAACTACTTCTCTTGCTTTTAGTAATCAAATCCAAAGATTTTTCAAAAGATTCAGCTGTTTCAATTGAACCATTATTTACAAAATAAATTTCATCAGCTTTTTTTATGGTATTGAGTCGGTGAGCAATAATCACTTTTGTAGTTTTATCTGGTAATTTATCAATAATTGTTTGTAATAAACTTTCAGTAACCGTATCAATATTAGCCGTCGCTTCATCCATAATCAACAATTCTGGTTTTCTAATAATCGCTCGAATAAAAGAAATTAATTGTTTTTGTCCCAAACTTATAGTTTCTGTAGTTGGTGTAACTAAAGTATCCAATCCTTGATCAAATTTATTAATCAAAATTTTCAAATTAAGTTCTTTTAATATTTTTTCTAATTTAGTCTTTGAATAAACTTTAAAATCATCATGACCATAAGTAATATTTTCACCAACCGTACCAGTAAATAAATATTGCTCTTGTAAAATAAATCCAATCTTTTTAGATAATTCTTCTGGTTTGTAAGTTCTAATATCTTTTCCTTCCAAATAAATGTTTCCTTTTTGAGGATCATAAAGTCGACTCATTAAAGAAGCCAGAGTACTTTTTCCACCACCAGTTGGTCCTACTATTGCATAAGTTTTTCCATAGCCAAAATTAAAATTAACTTTTTTAAGAATCCAGTCACTATCTTCATATTTAAAACTAACTTCATCAAAATGCATTATGGAATCGGTTTCTTTTATTGGTGTTTCTGGCAATATTGGCATATCTGAAGACAAATTTAATATTTCAAAAATTCTGTTCCAACCCGCCAATGCCACTTGAGCTGAAGCAAAAATTGAAGCCATTTGTCGTAAAGGACCATAAAATTTATCAGTGTAAGCTAAAAAACTAATCAATAAACCCACCGTAAATTGACCATGAGTTACTAAATAAATTCCATAAATTAAAACTAATAAAGTTGCCATATTTCCAGAAAAATCATATAGCGGTCCGGAAATATTATTAGCAATACCCGATTTTACTGAGTGCTTAAAGTTTTCTGTATTAACTTTATTGAAGTTATCTCTAAAATAATCTCGACGGTCAAAAGCGACCATCACTTTAAAATTATTAAGACTTTCTTGAATTTCTGCCGAAAGATTACCCAAAGATTGCAGGCTTAATCTGTTCCTTTTACTAATCCAAGGCGATACAAAATAAGTAAAAACAAATAATATAAAAGCTGAAACTAAAGTTACTAAAGCCAATTTCCAATTAATTACAAAAATAAAAATACTAATTCCCAACATTGTAAAAAAGTTACCCGCAAATTGATTTAATTGTTGAGAAAAAAACTGGTTTAATTTATCGGTATCATTATTAATACGAGAAATTAAATCTCCTAATTTATTTTGATTAAAAAAAGCTAAAGGTAATGATTGAATTTTTTTAAAGATTGCTTGACGAAGTTTATATAAAATATTTTGACCGATAGTTCCCATGGTTCTGGTTTGAACAAAACTAGTCACAAAACCAATCAAATAAATTCCTAATATTATTAAAGAATATCTAGTTAAAATATTTAAATTTTTAGTTTGAATAAAACTATCAATTGCCTTACCCAACATAAAAGGAGTGGCGATACTGACGGTTGAATTTATTATTACCGATACTAACGAAATAGTTAATTTCGCTTTTTCATCAGTTAAAAACTTTAAAAATTGTTTTCCTAATCGGAAAAAATTCAATTTTTCTTTATTGCTAGAATTGTAGATTTTTAGTGAGTAGTTCATGTGGTAGACATTTGTGAATTATAAATTTGTTGATAATCTTTAGAATTTTTTAGTAATTCTTTATGAGTTCCAATTGCCAACACTTCTCCTTCCATAAATAAAATTATTTGATCAAAATCTGTCACCGAGGAAATTTGTTGAGTAATTAAAATTTGGGTAATATTGGCATAATTTTTAGCCACATTAGCAAAAATTTTATTTTCAGTATCTTTATCAACTCGAGCTGTAAAATCATCCAATAACAAAACTTTAGGGTTAAGTGCCAAAGCTCTGGCCAAAGTTAAACGTTGTTTTTGACCACCAGATAAATTATTTCCTCTTTCGGCAATTTTAGTATTAAATCCGTTTGGTAATTTTTTAATAAAATCTCCCAACTCGGCCGTATTAATAGCTTTATTAATATTTTTCTGATCCAACACATTTTTAAAATTAATATTTTCCATAATCGTTGTATTAAAAATAGAACTATCTTGAAAAACCAAACCAACCTGATCAGATAAACATTTTTGAGAATAATCGGTCAAGGGAATATTATCAATTAAAATTTGTCCAGAAGTTTGAGGTAGTAATCCAGATATTAAATAAAGTATTTGAGTTTTTCCCGCTGCAGTTGGACCAAGAATGGCTGTCCTTGAATTAGCCTTAATTTTAAAAGAAACATTTTTAAGAATTTCTTTATTCTCAATCGATAAATTAACATCTTTAAAAATAATTTCGCCCTTAATTTCTCGATTAGTATCACCGTAAAATTTTTCTGTTTTAGTTTCTAAAATTTGAGAAATTCTTTCATAAGAAACTCCAGCTCTTGCCAAAATATTACTAATAACCCCCAAAACTACAATTGGAAAAATTAACATCGAGATATAACTTAAGAAAGCCGATAAATTACCAATAGTAAATGTTCCCGCCACAATAAATCGACCTCCAATCAATAAAATAACCACTGTCGTCACATTGGCAATAATACTAATTAAAGGAATTAAAGATGAAAATAATTTAAGAATGGATAGACCATTACTTTTTGCTTCACCTGCCACATCATCAAATTTATTAATTTCACTTGCTCGAGAATTAACAATTCTAATTAAAGAAGAGGCAATAATGCTTTCATTAATAGTCTTATTAAGTTTATCGATAATTATTTGAGATTTAGCAAAAAATTTATGAATTTTTCTAAACGTAAAAAAGAAAATCATTCCAATCAAAGGAATAACTGTCAACACCATTAAGGCTAATTTCCAATTAATAGACAAAAGTAAGACTGTGGCTCCAATCAAAATAATTATGGAAGAAAATATTTGAATTAATCCCTGAGAAATTGCCATTTTAATATTATCAATATCAGCTGTCAGATTAGTTAATAATTTTTCTGGAGTTATCTTAACAATAAAAGAAAAAGGTTGTTGAGAAATTTTAGTAATTAATTGATTTCGTAAATCCCTACCAATTCTTTCTGAAAGATAAGTTTGTAAAACACTTTGAATAGCTGAAAAAACCAAAATCGAAATAGTAATTAAAGAAAATATTCCTAAATAATTTGATAATTTAAAATCAGATCGTTGAAAAGTATCCAAAACCGAAGCTATCATTTTTGGAATAATTAAACTTAATCCATTACTTGCTAAGCTAATAATCAAAATGCCAACAATAAACCATAGATATGGTTTAGCCAGTGAAAATATTTTTAATGGATTCTCCTTTTTAGGCGGAATATTTTTAGTCATAAAATCTCGAAATTATTGAAAAAAACCGATTAATTATTCTATCACTTTAGCTATATAATATAACCATGAGTATTCAACCTAACCTAGTTGAAACGGAGGCCTTAAAAGCCAAACCATTGCATTTAACTTTAAATAGACAGGTCCTAGATTTTTGTCAAAAGATGTTTATCTATTTTTGGGTATTTTCTGTTCTTGGTCATTATTTGGAACTAATTTGGAAAAATTTTGTCTTTAAATCAGATTGGCGTCCAATTATGCCAACTATTACTCCATTAGCCGCACCTTATGGACTTTGTATTGTGGCGATTATTCTTTTCGTTAAACCATTTATTAAAAAACATAAATTTACTCCATTTGAGGTTTTTGGATTGTGTACTTTAGTCTCTGGCTTGGTTGAATATTTTTGTGCCGCTGCCATTGTCTTAATTTTTGGTTACAACCGATTTTGGAATTATTCAAATGAACCATTCAATATTAACGGTTTTGTCTGTTTACGAAATGTAATTACCTTTGGTGTTTTAACAACTTTTTTTATCTATTGTGTCTATCCATATTGCGACAAATTAATTAAAAAACTACCTTGGTATTTATTTAAAATTATTTTCTGGTTAATATTTCTCACCTACGCCCTAGATCTATTCTTTTTGGAATTAAGAATGATTTTCTCTTATTAACAAACTTATCTTTCTAAATTTTTTGTAAATTTACCTTCATCTTTCTCAAACATTCTTTTAACTTCATCATAAAATTTTTCATATTCTTTAAAAGTTTCATCACCTTTAATTGCATAACCTAGAAAATATGTATATGTTTTTCTGTTGTATTTTATTATCAGTTTTCTTACTGGGTTTAGTCTAGCTATTAAATATTTAGGTGGTGTCAAACTAATATGTTCTACTTGTGAAACATTAAAAATCTCTTTATCCATAACTATATTATTCTTGTCAATTTTTATTTCATTTGGCGTTTTGTTTTTTAATTCATTACGTTTTGCCTTCAAATACAAACAAATTCCCATAAATGGCAACATAAACATTATTGAAAAGGCGGTTAGAGCTACTATCATTTCTTCATCTCTGTTTGTGGCAAACATTAATACTATTAAAATAATCGGCATCGCCAAAACTAAAATAAAATTCCTAGTGTAATTTTTCTTAGATTTATTTAAAAATTCTTCCTTAGGGAATGTATATTGTTGTGATTGAACATTATCCGTACTGGTAACATTTTCCATATTATCAATAGTTTTATTTGGATTAGTAACATAGGTAATAAACTGTTCAAAAGTTTCTCTAGAAAAAAATGGACAACTATAGTTATGTAATTTTGATTTTTGTAAATCCAAAACTGTCAAATATCTTGTTGTTAAAGGTATTAAATTGTAACTATATTTCATCACATATGAACCAAACTTATGTGTTTTAAAACTAAATTCTTTATATACTTTTCCTTTTCTTATGAATTGTATTTTTTCTTGGTCAACAACAACTGTAATAATAGAAAATAATAATGTATATATCAACCCAATTATTGCAGCTATAACCAAAGACAGAACCCAATTAAAGTCATAATCAGTAACTTTTTTACCTATCAAAGTTATTATTAAACAATACACAGTCATTCCAATAGTCCAAGCAATTAATGTCTTTTCAATCCACAATTTTATAATTTGTGCTTTTCCACTCTTAAATTCTTTTTTCATATATCCCATCTTACACTAATACTTATAACCAGACTGATTTATTATTTAAGGAAGTAATTTTTTATCACCGGTAAAAGTTGGTACTTTACGAAAAAAGTTTACTGGTAAAAATGAAGGAATTTTATAAAGACTAAAACCTCCATCTTGGTAAATACCAACATAGTATTTACTTGGCCTCACGTACCAAACGTATTCATTTATTTTTAAATCAACGCTATATTTAAATTTTGCATTAGCTAAAATTTTTTGATAAAGATTTGTATCTAATTTATTTAATTCTTCTTGGTCTTTTGGACATTTGTTATTAGAACATAACACCATTATTGTCTTATTTAGTTCAAGTGCCGGTGTTACACCTTTCCAAAAGAAACCTGCACTACATATAGAGAATCCCAATGCTAATGCTCCAATATATATAATAAAAGGAACTAATATTCTTGCCAAAATTAATAATGGTTTTTGTTTTTTTAATAGGGGATTTAAAACATATAGAATCAATATTGAAACAAAAATAATTAAAGGAATAAAAAGAAATTCAGCTTCAATACATCTATCGAAAATCCATTGATTTGAAAATAATTGATCAAACATATTATGCGCTATTCTACAAAAGTTTATCCAAAATAGCTATTTGGTGACTCTACGGGGAATCGAACCCTAATATTAAGCTTCAAAATTTATTTTTTTATTTTTAATGTATACAAAGTATAGTATTTTGTATACATTAAATTTTAAATAGATACAAACTTATTGTTTTATAAAACAAATATTTTTAAATATCACAGCGCGATTATTGCGCGATTATTGCGCGATTATAAAAATAGTGCTATTATATTAATATGAAAACATTTGAACCAAAGTACACTCTTACTAACTCTATCGTTCAAAATCTAACTCTAATTTCCGAATGTAAAGCCATTATTGATCATGCCAAAATTCTTCCATCTGCTGAAATTAAACTCAGAAGACTTGCATTTATCCGTATGACCCAAAGTTCAACTGCTATCGAAGGTAATGCTCTAGATTTACATCAAGTAGAAGCCCTTGTTGCTGGTAAAAAAATTGACGCTCCAGATAGAGATATTTATGAGGTAAAAAACTACATATCAGCCCTAAATTACATCGAAAAAATAGTTAAAGATAATAAAAAACTTGATAAAAGAATTTTTTTACAAATTCATAAATTAGTTACTAAAAATACTCTACCAAAAGAAAAGTCTGGTTGTTTTCGCTTAGTACCAGTTTATGTTGTCCGTCATTTTTTAGGTCTTAACCAAAAAGTCGTTTATACCGCTCCACCAGCTTCAGAAGTTTCATCTCTTGTTGAAAATCTAATTTCCTGGTTAAACCAAGAAGAAAATATTAATATAAACCCTGTAATAATGTCTGGAATTGTTCATCAAGAAATTGCTGCTATCCATCCATTTGTTGATGGTAATGGCCGTCTTGCTCGGGCCATCTCCACTTTAGTTTTGTATCAAAGAGGTTATGATTTTCGTCGACTTTTTGCCTTAGAAGATTATTACAACCTTAATCGAGCAGAATATTATAAAGCTATAAATACTGGTGAAATTTATAAAAAAGATAAAGATTTAACTGATTGGCTTTCCTATTTTGTCAAAGGTTTTAAAGAAGAAATTAATAGTGTCAAATTTAAAATCCAACAAATATCTCTAAAAAATATAAAAGGGGATTCATCTCAAATGTTTTTAGATGATGATCAACAAAAAATTATAAGTTTTATCGATCAAATAGGAAAAATAACTACTAAAGATGTCATTGATATTCTAAATATTCCCAAAAGAACGGCTCAACTTAAACTTTTAAAATTAAAAAAACTAAAAATCATTAAACAAATTGGCAAAGGTCCATCATCTGCATACTTAATTAATTAGGATTTATTATCTTATTCACGTTTTTGATGCCATAATCGTGAATAAAAGGTTAAAACAGGGCTTTATTCACGTTTTTGACCTATAAAATTAAAATTGTGACCTTACGGGGAATTGAACCCCGATTAGCAGAATGAGAATCTGCCGTCCTAACCATTAGACGATAAGGCCATTAATGTTGTAAAATGAACTAGATGCATTTTACCAAATTTTTAAAACGATTTATCTTAATAGCCGCAACTGTTGCTATTTCACTTGTTTTTTGGTTAATCTTCTATTTCAATGTCCCTCAAAAGATTGGCTTTGGCAAAACCTCTCTTGAAACTGTTTTTGCCAACTATGATGGTCCAAACTATATGGTCATCAGTAAATGTGGCTATAACAAAAATTGTATCGGTCCAAATTTCTCTCTTCCTCAACCATTGGAATATTATCCAGCCCATCTCCCTGGTTATCCAATTCTAATTAATTTCTTTTCTAACTTCACCACTGGTCCAAAAGCCATGTTAATCACCACCCTTTTAGGATCAATCTTTTTGACTCTAATTTTTTATGATTTTCTTAAGCTATTTTTATCCGAAAAGAAAGCTTTTTATTTATCTTTACTATTATTAGTTTTTCCCGCCAGATTGTTTGTTCTTCGTCAAATCGGGGCTCCAGAAACTTGGTTTTTAGCCACTACGTTGGCTTCAATTGTTTGTTTTAAGAAAAATAAGGTTCTCCCTTCGGCCATTTTTGCCGCTCTGGCTCTTGCTTTTAAAACTCCAGGTATTTTATTATTCGCCGCTTATTTTGTCATGGCTATCTATGAATTAGTTAAATCAAAAAATCTTTTAGCTGTCATTAAAAAATATTGTTTTTATCTTTTAGGTCCAATTGTTCTTCTTCTAATATTTTATTTATACAAAATTCAAACAGGAGATTTCTTTGCTTATTTTCACAGTGGCGATAATTTCCATTTAAACAAACTCCCTTACTTAGTTTTTATCAGTACTAAATCTTGGATTAATACTATTTGGCTCGAAGACATTATCTATATTTATCTTTTTGCTATTTACGGAGTTTACCGTCTAATCAAAAAATATAAATTCGACATTATTGTTATTTATCCTTTAATATTTACTCTAGCTACTCTTTTCGTTGCTCATCGCGACATTAGTCGTTATATTGCTCCAGTCTACCCATTCTTATTTTTAGCTTTCCAAAAGAAATTAAACAGTAAACCTTTAAAAATTATTTTATTGCTTTTAATCCCCGCCATTGTTTTATATGCCATCAATTTTGTAGTTGGCAACGTCGCCCCAATTGCTGACTGGGGTTCATATCTTTAACTCAAGTATATTTTGTCGTTTTCTTGAACAACCATCTCTTAAAAGCATCATTAATACTGTGGTCGAAAAAACTTTTGTTAACATAACAAAAATGTAAAATAGATAACCCTAATATTAATTTATAGACGAATAAAACCCAAAACTTTGATACAATATTAACTGTGCCTTTTGAATTAAATTCACCATATCAACCATCAGGTGATCAGCCTCAAACTATCACCAAATTAACCGATAATCTCTCCAAAGGAATTGATCGTCAGACTTTGCTTGGAGTTACTGGATCTGGAAAAACTTTTTCCATTGCCAATGTTATTCAAAACACTCAATTGCCAACTTTAGTTATTTCTCACAACAAAACTTTAGCCGGTCAGCTTTATCAAGAATTTAAAGAGCTTTTCCCTAACAATAAAGTTTCTTATTTTGTTTCATACTACGATTATTACCAGCCTGAAGCTTACATACCCGCCTCAGACACTTACATTGCTAAAGAAGTAGAAATCAATGACCTTATTGATCGACTTCGTCTAGAGGCTTCATCAAATCTTTTATCTGGGGATGATAATATCGTCATTGCTTCTGTTAGTTGTATTTACAACATCGGCGATCCAACTGAATTTGAAAATAAAGCTTTAACCCTAGATATTGGTCAAAAATATCCTCGTCGTCCATTTTTTGAAAGTTTAATTTCTCTTTTTTACACTCGTTCCGAATTAGAATTTAAACGTTGTACTTTTCGAGTTAGAGGTGACACTATCGACGTCTGGCCATCATATTTAGAATCCTTTTTATCTCTCGAATTTGAAGATGAAACCTTAACTAAAATTACTCAACATCATCCTTTTACTGGCCAAGAATTCTTTTTAGATACCTTCAAACTTTTTCCTGCCAAACAATATGTCAGTGGCGATAATAATTTAACTGAAATCTTTAATAATATTCGTGCCGATCGAGATAAACAGGTAGAAATGTTTAAAAAGCAAGGCAAAATTTTAGAAGCCCATCGTATTCAACAACGAGTCGATTACGATTTAGAAATGCTTAAAGAAACTGGTTACATTAATGGCATTGAAAATTATTCAATTTATTTTGATAAAAACAGAAAACCGGGCGATCCTCCATACACTTTAATTGATTATTTTCATCATTTATGGGGAGATAACTTTTTAACCGTGATTGATGAATCTCACGTAACCGTTCCTCAAATTGGGGGGATGTTTGCCGGTGATTTAGCTCGTAAGAAAAATTTAATTGATTTTGGTTTTAGACTTCCTTCTGCCCTCGATAATCGACCTTTAAGGTTTGAAGAATTTGATCAACGAACTTCTAAAGTTATTTATGTTTCTGCCACTCCTAGTAAATACGAAATTGAAGCTTCTCATAATCAAATTTCTGAACAAATTATTCGTCCAACTGGTCTTATTGATCCTTCCATCACTATCAAATCTAGTAAAAATCAGATTAATGATTTAATTGCCGAAATTAAACTTAGAGTTGCTAAAAAAGAACGTACTTTAGTGGTTACTTTAACCAAACGTATGGCTGAAGATTTATCAACTTATTTATCTGACCCAAATAAAACTGGGGAACAATTAAAAGTTGCCTATCTTCATTCTGATATTCATACATTAGAACGTTCTAATATTTTGGATAATTTACGAAAGGGGACTTATGATGTTTTAATTGGTATCAATCTTCTTCGTGAAGGTTTAGATTTACCAGAAGTCAGTCTAGTGGCTATTTTAGATGCCGATCGACAAGGGTTTTTACGATCTAGATCTTCGCTAATTCAAATCATGGGTCGGGCTTCACGTCACGTTAATGGTCAAGTAATTTTATATGCCGATTCTGTTTCCGACGCTATGGATGGGGCTATCAAAGAAGTTAATCGTCGTCGTAAAATTCAAATTAAATACAATCAAGACCACAATATCACTCCCGTTTCAGTGGTAAAATCTATCCGTCCTCAGATTATGGAGTTAATTAAACCAGAGGAAAAACAAAATTTAAATAAGGTTGATCCTCTCAATCTAACTCCACCTCAAAGAACTAAATACTTAAAAGATTTAAAGAAACAAATGAGGGCTTCTGCCGCTGATTTAGATTTTGAATCTGCTATAAAATATAGAAATAAAATTAAAGATGTTGAAAAATTATGATCGATAAAATAATCGTTAAAGGGGCTCGAGAAAACAATTTAAAAAATGTTTCTTTTGAGTTTCCAAAAGACAAAATCGTCGTTTTTACTGGGGTTTCTGGCTCCGGTAAATCTAGTATGGCTTTTGATACCCTCTTTGCCGAAGGTCAACGACGTTATGTTGAAAGTTTATCTAGCTATGCCCGTCAATTTTTAGGCAGTATGAAACGTCCTGATGTTGATTTAATTGAAGGTTTGTCTCCTGCCATTGCTATTAATCAAAAAGCTATTTCTCATAATCCTCGTTCCACTGTTGGGACTGTTACTGAAATTTATGATTATTTACGTTTACTATTTGCTCGAGTTGGTCATCCTCATTGTCCAAATTGTGGTCGAGAAGTTACTCCTCAAACTGGTAAACAAATTGTTAATCAAATTTTAGATATCGCCAAAATTAATACTCATGGTTTAAATTTATATCGATTTTTAATTTTGGCTCCAATTGTTCGTGATAAAAAAGGTGATTTTAAAGGTTTAATCGAAAATCTCCGAAAACAAGGCTATAAATGGATTCGAATTGATACTAAATTAGTTGATTTGTATGGTATGGATTTTTCCATTGCTAAAACTAATAAACATAATATCGATGCTGTTGTCGATCGTATCACTATTAGTAAAGATACTCTTAAGGATTTAAAAGGAATTTCTGATCGCTTAATTAACGATGTTGAACAAGCCATGAAACTTTCCAATGGTCTAACTATTGTTTCTGAAATTAAAGATGCCAGTTTGTCTTTTCCAGATTTTCCTAAAGAAATGTTTGACACTTTGTATTCTGAAAATTTTGCTTGTCCAGTTTGTAATTTATCTATGCCGGAAATTGAACCTCGTTTATTTTCTTTCAATTCTCCTGAAGGTGCTTGTCCAGAATGTAAAGGTCTTGGTTTTAAATTTCAAGTCGACCGTACTAAATTTCCCGAGTGGAAAGCCAAAATGCTTGAAGGTCGTTATGCCAGTTCCGCTTCTGATGGTGTTCGAGATGAATTAGAAAAATACATGATTAAAGAGGATTGTCCTGTTTGTAATGGCGCTCGTCTTAATAACGATGCTCTTTCTATTACTATTCTTGGCCAAAACATTTATCAAATAACTCAACTTTCCATTGAAAGATTAGATTTATGGATTAAAAATTTAGATTCTCTCCTTCAAAGTGATAAAGAGAAAGAAATTTTAACTCCTATTAAAAGAGAGTTGTCTGGTCGAATTGAATTTTTATTAGCCGTTGGTCTTGATTATTTAAGTTTGGATCGAGGAGCTGGAACCTTATCTAGTGGTGAAGCTCAACGTATCAGATTGGCTAGTCAAATTGGGACTGGTTTAACTGGAGTTTTATATATTTTAGATGAGCCAACTATTGGTCTTCATCCTCGAGACAACGATCGTTTAATTGGAACCTTCAAAAAACTAAAAGATTTAGGTAACACCGTGGTGATTGTTGAACACGACGAGGACGTTATTAAAAGTGCCGATTATATCGTCGATTTTGGAAAATATGCTGGTAATCTTGGTGGTGAAATTGTGGCTCAAGGTTCATTAGAAGATATTTTAAAAAATAATAATTCTCTAACAGGTAAATATTTATCCGGCAAATTAAAAATAGATATTCTTAAAGAAACTAAACCAATTATTGGTGACAAAATATCTATCAAAGGAGCTCGTCAATGGAATTTAAAAAATGTTAATGTCGATTTTCCTCTCAATAAATTAGTTTGTATTACCGGAGTCTCTGGTTCTGGTAAATCAACTTTAATTCATGAAACTCTTTATGGTGGAGTTCGTAAAGCTACTCTTGGTGCTTATTATGGTTCCATTGGTCAATACGACACCATCACTGGTTGTGAAAAAGTTTCTGATGTTTTGTTAGTTGATCAATCTCCAATTGGTCGTACTCCTCGCAGTAATCCCGCCACTTATACTAAAGTTTTTGATGATATCCGAGTTTTAATGGCCAAAACTGTTGAATCTAAAATTCGAGGTTTTTCTTCCAGTCGTTTTTCTTTTAATAACAAAGAAGGTCGTTGTCCAGTTTGTGAAGGTCAAGGTCAAATCAAAATTGAAATGCAATTTTTGTCCGATCTTTATGTCACTTGTGATGAATGTCATGGTTCCAGATTCAAACAAGAAACCTTAGAAGTTGAATATAAAGGTAAGAATATTGCTGAAATTTTAAAAATGACCGTTGATGAAGCCCTAGAATTTTTCAAAAATTTCTACAACCTTAATCGTAAATTAACCACTATTCAGGATGTTGGTTTAGGTTATCTACAACTTGGTCAAGCTTCTAACACCTTGTCTGGTGGTGAATCTCAAAGATTAAAAATTAGTCGTGAATTAGTCAAAAAAATCGAAGGTAAAATGCTTTATATTCTCGATGAACCAACCACTGGTCTTCATTTTTACGATGTCGATAAATTAATTAAAGTTTTGCGTAAATTAGTCGATAAAGGTAATACTGTCGTTTTAATTGAACATAATTTAGATGTCATTAAAAATGCTGATTGGATTATTGATATGGGTCCTGAAGGAGGGGAGAAAGGTGGTGAAATTGTTGTTGCTGGTACTCTTCAAGATGTCATTAATTGTCCAAAAAGTTATACCGGTCAGTATCTTAAAAAATGCTTGATTTAAAAAAAATTCCTTCCAATCCTGGAGTTTATATCTACAAAAATGCTGAAGGCCAAATCATTTATGTTGGTAAGGCCATTAATTTAAAAAAACGGGTTTCCCAATATTTCCAAAGTGATGAAGCTCTCGGTTATAAAACCAATCAATTAGTTTCTCAAATTGCCGACATTAGTTTTCAAATTGTTGGCTCTGAAATCGAAGCTTTAGTTTTAGAATCTAGTCTTATTAAACAGTATCGTCCCAAATTTAATTCTCAACTCAAAGATGATAAAAGTTACATTTATATCACCATCACTAAAGACAAATTTCCGATTATTAAACCAGCTTTTAAATCATCTCTAAATTCGGAAGATATCTTTTTTGGTCCATTTCCTGATAGTTCAGCTGTTCGAAGTCTTTTAAAAACTATTCGTCGTATTTTTCCTTTCTATTCCAGTAAACATTCCACCAAAAAATGTCTTTATTGTCATCTTGGTTTATGTCCTGGTCCAACTCCAGATATTAAAGAATATAAAAAAAATATTTCTCAAATTAAAAAGATTTTGAATGGTAATTTTAAAAAAATTATTGTTCAACTAACCAAGGAAATGAAGGCTTTTTCCGATAATCAAAATTTTGAAATGGCCAAAATTCGACGAGATCAAATTACTTCCATGAATTATATTATTTCCGGTTGGAGAAATTTAAGTCACCTTTATCAACAAATTGAATTATCCGAAGATAAAAATGAAAAAATTCTTCAAGAATTAAAATTAATTTTAATGCCTTATTTTCCTAAACTAAAATCTCTTCATCGACTTGAAGCTTACGACATTTCTCAATCGGGAGTTAAATTTTTTGTTGGTTCTATGACTGTTTCTGTCGATGGTCAACTTAATAACTCTGAATATCGTCAGTTTAAAATTAATACTAAAGTTACCCCCGACGATCAATTTATGATGAAGGAAGTCATCTACCGTCGTTTAAAACACCTAGATTGGTCATTACCAGATTTAATTATTGTCGACGGTGGCAAACCTCAAGTCTCCGCTGCAAATAAAACACTAGAAATAATAGAGTCAGCTTTAAATATTCCAATTATTGGTCTTGCCAAAAAACAAGAAACTATAGTTATAAAAAATGGACAAGAGTGGGTAGAAATTAATTTACCAAAAAATTCACCCGCCTTAAATCATTTGCAATTACTTCGAGATGAAGCTCATCGTTTTGCCAATCGTTATCGCAAAACATTAATGAATAAATCTATGTTATAAATAACTATTATGTCAGAAGGAATTAAATACGATTTTATCGATAGAATGGAGTCTCCAGGAAACACAGTTACAAAAAATTGTGACTTTATTATTAGTCAAGCCGATCAAGAATCTATTTACGATTTAGATATGTTTTCAGATGTATTTTCCAAAGAAGATATTCAGCAAGACAAAATATATGTGTCAAAAATTGAATCTCAATGGAGAGCTAAAACATTATTGGTACCTAAAAAAGAGAGAGAAAACATGTCTTGTAGTAAAAAACGTAGTGAAGCTTTAGAAATAATTATTTCAGATCAAATTGAACTAAATAATTGGTTTGGCCAAGATGCTCTTTTTTATAAAACTACCAAATATGATGATATTGTTAATGGTACAGACGCTGTAGTTGAATTTACTACTGAGGATAAACCAGAAAGATTATCCCTAGCTATTGATAGTACTAGTAATACTAATCAATCAAAAGTTAAAGAAAAAA
>Ga0209429_10001111_pt1 | contig 17241 bp, 15 predicted proteins | sample BarGraNGADG00212_3_FD_184493 | JGI IMG/M metagenome (GOLD analysis project Ga0209429, IMG submission 184493) | Arctic peat soil microbial communities from Barrow, Alaska - Barrow Graham LP Ref core NGADG0004-212 (SPAdes) (version 2) | ecosystem: Environmental > Terrestrial > Soil > Wetlands >...
TTTCATAACACAAAGCCGCGATTGTAAAATTAATCTTACAATCGCGGCTTTTACAAAAGTCATTTGCATTATCCGGCAGGATCTGAAAACGCTGTCAGTTTTGCGTAACGGCAAACTGAGGAAGTGCTTCTTGCTCGGCAATATATGCGGCAAATTTATCTTTGGTAAGGGAAGCAATCGCATCAGCAACCCAATCCTTCTGTGTTTTTACATAGTACATTACGTGATAGCCGTATTCGGACTGAACGATTCCTGTATCTCCGGGCTTACGGGCGGCATCATAGCACCAGGCTTCAAAACTGGCAACCATGGATCCTACAGCAACAGAATACTCTGCAGACTCTAATGCTGAACCGTCTGCATACGCTGCATCTCCAATTGAAACCATATCATCGTATGTCTTGATTTTGGCAAGTGTCGCCTCGGCAAGTGCCTTGGCTTTTGCAAGTTCATCGGGTGTTGCATCTGTATATCCGGATACTCCGGCAGGTGCAAGGAAAAGGATGTGACGTACTGTCGGGACATCAATGTCCTTGTATGTATCCTTGTTGGCCGTATAGAAAGTCTGCATTTCCGCATCGGTAAATGTATAGGCGCCCTGGAGACCCGACATATAGTCGCTGGCAAGCAGGTAACGGGCAATAATAGGATCAAGGCCTGCTTTATTAACACTGGCACCGTACAGGGTCGTCAGATATTCGTCAGCGGACATGCTGAAACTGTCGGCATTTGTCTGAACGCTTGCATAAAAATTGTCAATTGTCGTTTGATCGGCAGCAGTTGTTGTTACACCCGCCGCTGCTGCATAATTTGTAAGGATATAAACGTCCTGCAGCTGTTTTTGGGCAGATTCTTTTATGAAATCTCCCCATGTCTGTGTCCCGTCCTTGGAAAGTGCACATACTGCCGTAAGGTCGATGGATCCGTCAGCCGCTATGGTAGGAACCGCTCCATAAGAAACATACTGTGCATAGGTGCGGTAATTCGAATAATAATAGAAATCATATTCCGCAGCGGAGACTGTTTTTCCGTCGATTGTCATTGTCCCTGTTGCAATAGCGGGAAGTATAACCGGCGGCGCTGCCGTTGTGGCGGCGGCTGTTGCATCTGTGGCTCCGGCATCCTGGGTCAGTACAACTGATGAATCGGTTGAATCTGCTGAGGTTACTGCCGCAGCGGCTGTTGTATCCGTAGTAGCGGTACTGCCTTTGCAGGAAGTAAGTAAAGTAGTTCCGGTTGCCAGCATGGCAACAGTCAGAAACGAGGCAATGGTCTTTTTTAAGGTGTTATTCATTTAGTTCTCCTTTAGATGAATTCCAATGCAATCTATTTTCTCTTCATCATATTCGATGAGAAAGGCAATGCATTATTTCTGTTACAAAAGGAATTATATCACAGCTTTTCCTCGCAAAAGAGTAGAAATAGCGGCAAACCATAGGCAATTTGTACCTTTATGACAGATCGAGGAAGATTGGACAATGGTCGGATCCCTCGATCCCGCTGAGCATACCGGAATCATGAATCCGGTTTTCCATAGATTTACTCACCCAAAAGTAGTCAATGCGCCAACCGACATTTCTGCCTCTGGCAAAAGTTTTGTAAGACCACCATGTGTACATCTGTTGTGTGTCCGGATACAGCATACGGTACGTGTCCACAAGTCCTTTTTCTGCAAAAAGATCCATATACGCCCGCTCAACCGGCATGAAGCCCGAAATGCCTGCATTTGCAGCCGGATTGGCAAGATCAATTTCCCGGTGTGCCGTGTTTACATCCCCGCACACGATTATTTTACGTCCTTCTTCCATCTGCCTGGTAATTCTTCCAAGAAAGCAGTCATAAAAGTCAAGCTTGAACTGAAGTCTCTCCGAACCCTGACCCCCATTGGGAAAATAAATGTTATAGAGTATGAAATCGCCGAAATCAAGTTCTATTGTCCGGCCTTCATGGTCAAAACGGTCCTCCCCAAGACCATATGAGACACTAAGGGGCAGGTTTCTTGAATAAACGGCCGTACCGGAATAACCTTTTCTATCTGCACTGTGGAAAAAACTCCGGTAACCCGGAATTTCCGTAATATCAAAGGTAAGCTGATCTGGCTGGACCTTTGTCTCTTGGAGACAAACGATATCCGCATCAAAAGAAAGAAGGGTTTCCGCAAAGCCTTTTTTGGCTATAGCGCGAATTCCATTGACATTCCAGCTTATTAATTTCATAGTAACCTCGATAATCATCGACAAATGCTCTGCTTTTGTGTTTTCATTATAGCAAAGGCATACATTATAGCAAAGGCACACGTTGGAAACCATAAGAGGTAAAAACATGGAATATTCAAAGCATATAGATACATCACCTGTATTAACTCCGGAAGAGGCATCCGCCCTTTACGAAACCACCCCGGTAGATATTGCAGTAATAGGCGGAGGGCCGGCAGGATGTTCCGCCGCGATCAACGGACGCACCCGCGGCAGAAGCGTAGTTATCCTTTCGGGAGAATATCAGAACAGCGCGCTTTACAAGGCGTCTGTAATAGAGAATATGCCGGGGCTTCCCGGCAAAAGCGGTGCGGAACTTCTCGATTTATTTCATGCACACGCCGCACAAATGGGTGCCGTCCCTCTTAAAGGCCGCGCACTTGTAGTCATGCCGACTGATTTCGGTTCATCAAAAACCGGCCCGCAGCCGGGCTTTCAGGTCGCATACGGCAATTCATTCCTTATGGCCAAATCCATAATCCTGACGACAGGAGTTGCTGCCGCTACTCCATACCCGGGCGAAGAAGAATACCTCGGACGAGGAGTGAGCTATTGCGCCACCTGTGACGGAATGTTATACAGGGGGCGTGACGTAGCGGTTATTGCCAAATCCGCGGATGCCATTGAAGAGGCGCTTCATCTGTGCAAAATCGGCTGCAGGGTCTCCCTGTTTGTAAATCCGGCTAATCTGAATCGCTGGGGTATTGTACTTCCCGACAACACATTTGTTCGCGTCATAAGTGCATCAGGCTACAAAATCGAAGGGGATCAGTATGTAACACAACTTGTCACGGATAAAGAAAGTTATCCTGTATCAGGAATCTTTATTCTGCGTTCGACAATCGCCCTGCAGTCCCTTCTGTCCGGACTCGCACTCGAAAAGAGCTGCATCCTGACCGACAAAAAACAAACAACAAATATTCCCGGCGTTTTTGCTGCGGGAGACTGCACCGGCAAGCCCCTTCAAATTGCTAAAGCACTGGGGGAAGGGCTTGTTGCGGCTCTGTCTGCCGACGCTTATCTTTCGGGCATTGAAGCGGCATCTGCAGCAACCGCAGCGGCAGGTACAAAATGACCGCGCCGCGTCCTCTTCATATCCTTGTTGTATTTACCGGCGGTACAATTGCAAGTCATAATTCCGGCGGAACATTCGAGATGAGTGACGCCCCATATCGACTCTTTTCCGGCGTCCCTGCAGACCGCTGCAAAATCGAAGCCTTCGAACCCCTGAAGACGCTCAGCGAAAACATGACTCCGGCTATGCTTTTCGATCTTTTTGCAGCGATTTCAGAAGAGTTTGCCAGAAAAATATATGACGGCATGATCATTGCACATGGAACCGATACACTGGCCTACACTGCACAGATGGCCGATATTCTGCTTTCCGGTCTCGGCATTCCCGTCGTTGTCCTCGGAAGTAAGCTTCCGCTTGACAATCCCAAAAGTGACGGGCAGGCCAATTTCAATAATGCCCTGGCTCTTATTCAGCAGGAAAAATCCGGGGTATACGTCGCGAGCCGTGCCCGGGACGGCAAAGATTATATTCACTTCGCCAGTAAAGTCATGCAGGCCGATTCACAGACCGATGATTTTCAAAGTTACATGGGGCAGTATGCAGGAATCATGCAGGACGGTGTCTTTGTGCATAACAATAATTCCCATCCTTACTCCACCGCGCACAGTTCACGGGAGCTTCTCTCCCGGCTTATTTCATCAGGGAAAAACCCGGTTGAAGAAACCGTGCTTGTGCTTGATGCCTGTGTCGGTATGAACTATCAGACACTGGATTTGACCCGTCCGGAATATGATTTCATTATTCAGCGGCTATACCACTCCGGCACATCCTGTACGGTGACGCGGACTTCACCCTACTCTCTTTTGTATCTGCAGGATTTGTGCACAGAGAACTTCAAGCGTCTTTTTATTGCACCGATCGAAAAAACCCGTACCCCTTATTCCACCACGCGCGAACTACTTGCAGCGGGGATAACTCCTGTCTTCGACCGTCCCCTTGAGGCCGTCTGGGCAGGTCTTCTTGTGTGCACGTGGCTAAAAGAAAAGCCGGAGGAATTTTTCAATTTCTCCGGCTGATTCCAAGATAAAAAAGGCTATTCAATAATTTTTTTGGATCTTGCTGCCCGGATGAATCCGAAAAACAGGGGATGCGGACGATTGGGACGGGATTTGAACTCCGGGTGGAACTGGCAGGCCACAAACCACGGGTGATCAACAATCTCAACCATCTCGACAATACGTTTATCCGGAGAAAGTCCCGCTAATATGATTCCATTATCTTCAAACTGCTTACGGAACTTATTATTGATTTCATATCTGTGGCGGTGACGTTCGTAGATGAGCGCTTTGCCGTACACTTCGTATGACTTTGATTTTTCATCAAGTTCACACGGATATTGTCCGAGCCTCATTGTGCCTCCAAGAACAGTAACGTTCTCCTGCTCGGGCATAAGGTCGACAACCGGATAGGGTGTCTCCGGATCCAGTTCCGCACTGTTTGCTCCGGCAAGACCCAGTACGTTTCTTGCAAATTCAATCACAGCAATCTGCATTCCCAGGCAAATACCGAAAAACGGGACCTTGTTCTCCCTGGCATACCTGGCTGCTTCTATCTTTCCTTCCGTACCGCGCGTGCCAAATCCGCCGGGAACAAGAATTCCGTCAACATCACTGAAAATTTCTTTTGCTGTTTCCGGTGTAACGTCATCCGCTTCAATCCATTTGATTTTGACTTTGGTATGGTTCAGCGCACCGGCATGCGTCAAAGATTCAACAACGGAAAGATAGGCATCGTGCAGTGCAACGTATTTTCCGACAAGCGCGATCGTTGTGGTACCTTTCGGACAGGAAAGATTATGTGAAAGAGCCCGCCATTCCGTAAGATCCGGTACAATTTTCCCGAATCCGAACCGTTCGCATACAATGTCGGCCAACCCCTGCTCCTCGAGGGCAAGCGGTACGTCATAAAGAATTTTCAGTGTCTTATTTTCGAACACGCAATTTTTGGGGACGTTGCAGAATAGAGCAATCTTATTCTTTAAGTCATCCGTCAGACCGATTTCTGTTCTGCATACAAGAATATCAGGTTGGATGCCCTGCGATAACAATTCCTTTACCGAATGCTGCGTCGGTTTTGTCTTCTGCTCATCGGAAGCAGATAGATACGGCAATAATGTAACATGAATAAACAGGCAGTTTTCACGCCCTACGTCGAATGCAAATTGACGGGCTGCCTCAATAAAAGGAAGCGATTCAATATCACCCACAGTGCCGCCGATCTCAATCAGTGCAACATCGTAATCGCTTTTGCCCGCTTTCATGCGTTCTTTAATTTCATTGGTTACATGTGGAATTACCTGAACCGTGCCGCCGTGATACTCACCGTTTCTCTCTTTTCGGAGAACCGTGTCATAAATCCGGCCTGAAGTTACGTTAGAATTCTGAGTGAGATTCTCATCAATAAATCTCTCATAATGCCCGAGATCGAGATCTGTTTCCGCGCCATCATTAGTAACAAAGACCTCGCCGTGCTGATATGGGTTCATGGTACCCGGATCAATATTAAGATAGGGATCGAACTTCTGCATCGTTACACGTATACCCCTGCATTTGAGGAGACGCCCCAGAGAAGCCGCTGTAATACCCTTTCCTAATCCCGAAACCACACCGCCCGTTACGAAAATGTATTTCATCGACATGATTAATTCGCCTCCCGTCAGATGATTTTATCATCATTTACGGGATTTAATTGTACTAAAAAAGAGCCCTATAATCAAGTGCAAACTGCTGTCAAAACAGCAATATCCTGCATAATCTATAACTATTCATAAAATAGCCATAGTTTTCTGCAAGTTGTTTCGAAAATTGTGTCATTTCGTATATCACAGCCGTAAATCAACCAATGGTATGGCCTGCAGACATATATCAGGGTACGCTTATTCCTTTTTCAACTGATCGAGTCTGTTGTTTACAACACTATCCTGGTAGTCAATAAGTGCACGAAGTTCCAGATGTGCCTTTTCCGGCAGGTCGTTACTGTCGAAATTTTGCAGAATGTCCTTATTCCGGCGTGCATCGCAAAGCAGTCCGATTTTATCATGTGCTTCTTTCAGTTCGGTCCCGGCAATGCCGAATTTGCCTTCCATCAACGGTTCAAGTCCCAAAAGGACATAGTGCAGTCTCTTAGCTTCAATTCTAAGGGCATGGGCTGCCGCCGCATTGTTATAATCGACAGCTGCCGCCGAACTTTCGTAAGTGTCAAAAAGATCCGCAAACCGCTCGTTAATCCGCATCGCAACAGATTCATTCTCATCTATGTTTTTCTTCCAGGGCGCCTTCTGGATTTCAACTTCCATGTCATATAGGGAATCAACACAGTCAGCTGTTGAAACAGCGGAAATCACTCTTTGGGCCTCCTGCGCACGTTCCTCCCTCAGTATCCCGAAAATGGCGGAATCCACGGCCATTGCCTCCTGGTGTTCCTTACTGAAAGTGTTGCAGGCATCCGATAAGACATCCAGTTCCCTCAAATAGGAAAATTCCGTAACGAGTTTTTTGAGGTTACCCTGCATGGAAGCATTCTGTTTGTCCTTCTGAAATGGTTTCAGAAAGAACAGCAAAGACCGCAGCTTGCGAATAGATACCCGCAGCTGGTGCGCAGTCTCCGGATTTGCCGGTTCTTCAAGGAAATTGTCCCGTTCCAGTACGACCTGATGCAGGTGACGCAGGAGCGTATCGCTGATATCACCGAGAATTTTGGATGAGTTGGTTTTCGCCCGGAGCATCTCCATACCCTCCGGCTGCAGAAACCACTGCAGTTCGGCTGTTTCAGGGCCTCCTGCGCGATAAACAAAGCTTGCAGCAGCTCCTTTTTTGAATGGAAGAAAGACGCCGCACAGAGCTTGCGACCAATAACTCATGGCGGGCTCGTGCCCCACTACAAGAATCGTCCGCTCAACTGAGGGACTCAAATTCCCAACGGCATTCCAAAATCCATCGAAATAACCCTCTCCTATGAAATCGTAGAATTCGATCTCTTCCACATGCAAAATTTCAGCTGCAATTGCGGCTGTCTCTCTGGCCCGGACCAACGGGCTCGACCAGATCAGGATTTCTCGATCCGCATGCAGTAAAGGAAGAAGAAACGGCAGCGTATCCTGAAGTTTTTGTGTGCCCTTTTTTGTCAGGCGCCTTTCAAAATCACGCTGACCGGAAGAAACGGCTTCGGCAATTCCGTGACGGACGAAAACAATCTGTAATGTCATATAGATACACCTCTATCTGTTTTGACCCTCTGCATAATCGATAAATTCTTTTGTTTTTGACCAGAACTTAATTCCCCAGTTTTCAAAATTCCACTCGTCCGAATACTGATTGCATTCATAATCAACATAATAAATCAGACCGCCCTGAACAACAAAGTTCGTAGGGAAATAATCTATATTTAAATTGGCCGGGTATAGCTTTTCACACATTTCATTAATCTGATCAAGATACGACTTCTGCATTTCATCTTTCATGACTAAATCATATATGGTATCCCCGTTCACAAATTCCTTTAAGATGCGTTCCTGCCGATCATCAACAACAAGCATGGCGGGAACACGTATTCCAGCTTTTATGATGCGCCCATAATCGTTGATCTCAGCTTCCATTTTGTTTCCAAACTGATAATAATCACAGGCTTCATGATGAATCTGTTTCAAAACATACTGTTTGTTGTCCGCGGTAACCAGATAGGAGTATCCACCCTTACCCTTGCCCAGAAGCAAAACAACTTCATATGTTTTTTGATTTACACTCATGCTGTCCACAATCCTGAACCTCCTATACGTAAGCGGGTTATTATCATTCCATTCTAACACGAATAAATAATTTCTCTTTAACAAAGGAGCCCCCGCCGCCGCTGATTACCGATTTGCCGCACTTCTGCCTTTGCATCACAATAAAATATCTGTATAATCTTCTTTGAGTTATCCAAACATATAAAATTACAGGAGTACCATATGAATGCTAAAAAAACCATTGACTGGCTGTTTCGGTTTGTAAAGGGAATGTTCATCGGGTCCGGTGCAATTCTTCCCGGCGTCAGCGGCGGCGCACTTGCTGCCGTGTTCGGAATCTATGAAAAAATGATTGCCTTTCTTTCCGATATTCGGAAAGACTTCATCAAAAACGTAATTTTCTTCATCCCTGTCGGATTAGGCGGCATTTTCGGATTTTTTGTACTGTCCATTCCGCTTGTATATCTGGTAGGAACGGATGATGTCCCCGGAGTGGCGGTGACCCAGACAATCTGGTGCTTCATCGGCTGTATTCTCGGCACAATGCCCTCCCTCTATAAAGAAGCCGGAAAAGAAGGCCGCAAGCCGCGTCACCTGGTAATTGCAGGCATTACCGCTGTACTGGCATTTGCCGGATTATTAGCAGCAAAGCTTTACCTTAATACCGAAGTTCCTCTGAATTTTGGCACATGGATCATGGCCGGAATAATTTTCGCACTCGGCGCAATTGTTCCCGGATTAAGCCCGTCAAACTTTCTTCTGTACCTCAAAATGTACGGCCCCCTTATGGAAGGCGTTAAGAACCTGGATCTGAGTGTCATTATTCCCGTCGGTATCGGCGGTGTACTCTGCGTTCTTGGTTTTGCAAAGCTAATGCAGTTCATCATGAAAAAGGCATACGCCAACGTATTCCACTTCATTCTCGGCGTCGTAATTGCCTCCACTGCAATCATCGCGTTCATGCCAGACTATACCGGTATCACTCCCGGCATCGTAATCGTAAGCATCCTCCTATTCCTCGCCGGTCTTGCCCTAGGACTTTTCATGGGATGGCTCGAAAAGAAATACAAGCCTGAATTAGAAGCAGAAAGTGTCGAACAGTTGCTGTAACAGTGTTACAAATGCAGCCAGTTGCGGCATCATAGAAAAGTACCAACAAAAGCGGACTGCCTCAGACGAAATTCGTTTGGGGCAGTTTTTGTATCGCCCGATAAAATATTACCGCTTCATTCTCAAAAAAATACAACACCTCCGTCAATTCGGATAACTCCCGGCTTTTATCGGGAGGCGATTTTCCGGAAAGACAGATTCAAAACTTTTTCCGTAATAAAAACTTGTCCGTCGGCAATCTTAATGTCATAACCTGCAATAATTCCCTCGTCAACACCCTCTGCAATTTTTCGATAAGCATCGACACTTTTCCTGGGAAATCGGATATGTGTATCAAAACAACTCTCCAGCTTCAGCCCGGCATTCTCAGCCAGCCGGACAAATTCATCTTTTGTATAGAATTTATTGTGTCCGTCATCTTTCATCTGCATATATGCATCGACGAACCGCCGGGAATCGTCTTCATTCGGCGTCGGATCAGAAACAAAAAACTGTCCGTCAAGCTTAAGCACCCTTGCAATCTCCCCGAAGGTCTGCTCAATATCCGGAAAATGATGCAGGCAGTAACGCGAAACGACAACATCAAATGACTCATCTTCAAACGGCAAATTCATGCCGTCGTAGCAAACAAAATGCAGGTTTGTAATATTCCCGGCACTCGCTTTTTCGGCATCACGCGCAAGAGCCTGCGGCAAAATATCGAGACCGGTAATTTGACTCTCCGGAAACCGCTCAGCCAACGGAAACGCAAGAAACCCGCTCCCCGTCCCGAGATCCAAAACCTGATACTCATCCTGAATATCAAGGGCTTTCATAATCCGCTGTAAATGTTCATCATCGTAAGTCTGGATATCATAAAACATTTTTTCGGAAAAGCTGGCTTCAAAGCCCCGTCTGGTCTTATCAATACTATCATTCGTGCTCATAAAAAATCCCTCTCATGCAGAATCCCAACAGCACACTAAATGTAATCCCGGATCTTCCTATATTATACAGCCATACAACCCGAATTCCAAAAAGCATGAGTGCAAATCATAACATGGCTTTTCCAAGCGTTCGAGGGACGCCATGTTGAAAAGGTTGTTTGTTTTTTGCGTAGATCCCGCAGCGTCCAAAGGGCGCCCCGCGGGAAAGGAATGATGCTTTTTGAGTAGATTCCGCAGGATTGCAAAGCAATCCGAGGACCTGACCGAGCGAGAAACACACACACCCTTCCCCGACCTGCTCGAGCGAGAAAAGCATCATTACTTCCCCCCCATGTATTCATCAATATTGGCAATATCCTTGAGTGCTTTAACAAATTTGAATTTTATCTTTTGCACGGTTACTCCGCTTTGGCCAAAATGCAGACGTATTATGGCATATTTTGAATGTAAAAGAATTCTTTTTTGCTGTGAAGTCCATTTTCCGCCCGTTCCATTCCATGTAAATACCCCTGCCGGTGTATTTTGGCAATAAATGGCAATCGGTATCTGGGACAATTCACCGAGGTCAGACTTTGCTGTCAATTCCAAACTATAGCCGCCCTGATTTTCAACATCCACTCCAAATACATAGTTTGAACCTTTTGATGTATCCGCATTCTCCAACAAAATCTCGCTGCCGTCTTCCAACGTATAATAAATTACATCCTGTTGTTCAAAATCTTCCTCCGTGTCGGAAGAATGGATGACGATTACTTGCGTGTCATGTCCGTTCAACCTCGTCAGTGCATGGGTATCGAGAAGGAACCCGCATATATTTGCCGCATTTCGCTGCAGTTCCCCACGTGTCAGCGTACCTGCCCGCAGTGCTTCCAGCGTATTGTCACCGGTACTGTTTACCGCTGCATCGGGACATACCATATAAATATCATTCTGGGAACGCGCCATAGCTGCAAAATTAGTTTTGACGGGCGCCATTCCTTTTTCGTTAATAAAAGCCCACCAGTCCGTCATGACGATTCCGCTGAAACCCCATTCATTTCGCAGTATCCGCGTATTCAAATCATAACGGCCGGCTGTCCAGCGTCCATTTACGGCTCCATAGGTAGTCATAATAGACGATGCATGTCCCTCTTTTACTGCAATTTCGAACCCTTTCAGATAGATTTCCCGCAAAGCGCGCTCAGAAATTACGGAATCGATATCATGTCTTTTGGTTTCCTGATTATTCCCGCAGAAGTGCTTAATGGTTCCCGTTACCCCGGCTGTCCTCATCCCGTTTAACTGGGCGGCTGCCATTTTTCCGGTCAGCAAAGGATCTTCCGAAAAATATTCAAAATTTCTGCCATTCAAGGGATGTCTGTGAATATTCATGCCCGGTCCCAGTAAAGTATCCACTTTGTTTTTTACCATTTCCCAACCGGTCATTACAAACAGCTCTTCAACCAGTTCCGTATTAAAGGTACATGCGAGAAGTGTTCCGTTGGGCAGGCTGAAAGCTTTTGTCCCTACATCAAGGCGCATGCCGGATGGACCGTCCGCGCAGCAGCCGCTGGGAATACCCGCCGATTTAAGATTTTCTGAAACACCGCCGAATGCAGCTGCCGTTCCCGGTGTTACTTTCGGACTTCCCATGCCTTCGCCCCTGATGATACATGCCAGGTCCTCATCCGATAACTGGCCGATGAATACATCCATCGGGACCGCTCCATTTTTTACATCGACCAGCTTGTGACCCAGATCACCCGTATAAGGGATTTCCCCCGGCAGATTGCGCAGTCTGTGTTCTGTCTCATCCTCAGTAGAAACCGGGGTGTTTTCCCGGTTCATGACATAACGTCCGTCAGTCGTGTAAAAAGGCTTCATTCTTTGAAACGCAAGTTCCGGCGCGAGCGCTTCTGAAAGCTTTTCCGTAACAATTGTCTGATATAGTGCAAATTCGCCTGCTTTTTCCAGACTTCTGACGCTGTTTCCGGCAAATATATGATAGGTTCCCGCTTCCAGCACATAGCAGGATTTATTACCCGTAACTCCGGAGTCATCATAAGATGCAAAGGCAGCCTTCTCCACAACAAAATCGAGATACTGTGTTTCTCCGGGTTTAATTTCCATCGTTTTCTGGAAAGCCACAAGACTCCTTAACGGTTTTCCCAGGTTGCCCTGCGGAGCTTCCGCATAAATCTGGACCACTTCTTTTCCCGGGAATGTACCGGTATTCTGAACCGACATTCTCATATTCACAATGGGCTCATCCGTCTTTTCAAACATAACGGTCTGTATTTTGAATTCCGTATAGGAAAGTCCGAATCCAAACGGGAATTGTACTTTATCGGTTGCTGCCGTCTCAAAATAACGGTATCCGACATAGATATCCTCAGCATAAAAATTGCGTATGTGATCTCCAAAACAGGAGTCGGACGGATAATCGCTGATCGAGCGGGCAATCGTGTCGCTGAGTTTCCCTGACGGCGAGACTTTCCCTGTCAGGACATCAACAGTTCCCAGGCCGCCAACCATGCCGCCCTGCCATCCATACAAAACGGCATCGGGATGGAATTGGTCGACAAAACTCATATCCATAGTGCTGCCGACATTCAACACAACAATCATATTCTTAAAAGCACTGCGCACTTTGGAAAACATATCTGTCTCCGCTGCAGACAGCTGATAGGCGCCGGGTATGTTCCGGTTATCCTGCTCCTCGCCAGCCGTTCTTCCGATAATAACCAGGGCAGTATCCGTCTCCCCTGCAATGCTTTTAACCAGTTCATCGGATACCGGCATCTCTTCCTGGGACCATGGCTCATGACCCCATCCCATCCCCTCATTGAAAGGATGGGTCTCTTCCCATACCTTGTAGTAATCCAACAATTCCTGATTTACCGCAATATCCGGACATTCCAGCAAAGCATCCAGAATTCCCGTCACCTTTGATACGTTCACCATTCCGCCGGAACCGGTCCCGCTTTTATAATAATGGGACTGTATTCTGCCGAATACCGCAATATTACTATCCTTCTGAAGCGGAAGCACATTATTATCATTTACAAGCAGTACAACACCTTCTGCAACTGCTGATCTTGCCAATTCACAATACTCATTCCAATCCAACACCATTTGACCATCCTCCAGCTAATACGTTTTTCACAAATCCGTTTTCCTAGAACTATTTTATCTGCAAAAAGCAAAAAGTCATAGATTATATGTTAACCTGTATATAGGTCGATATTGACATTTTTGACTAAAATGTCAGAATAGAAATCAACAAAATATACTTATTTTGATTATTAAGCGATCCCGAAAGAAGAAAGAGGCAATCTTTGCTTTACGAACATGAACTTGTCAAAGATGATCTTCAGCTCCAGCTTCATTTTGAAGTCATTGATTCAAGTACTCATTTCAATCCCGCCCACTGGCATAACCACATGGAAATCCTATTTGTTCTCGACGGTACAATGTCAGCCTATGTAAACGACCGGCAATATACTTTATGTTATCACGATATACTGATACTTAATCCAAGGGAAATACATTCCACGCAGATTCACGGGAGCGTCCGCTATATTCTATTCCAAATTCCGCTCGCCGATTTGAAGAGATTAATGCCCAATTTTGAAATGCTGTATTTCGAGGAATTCTGCCCTGCTGAATTGCCGCAAGGCGGACCCAACACTAAAATGGAAAACCTTCTTATCGCAATAAAAGACGAATTCGAAAAGAAGGAAGACGGCTATCAACTGCTATTTACTTCCCTTTTTTACGAATTCCTGTATGAACTATATAAGAACCATTCCGTAAAACTATCCATTCACAACAAAAACAAAGCTGCCAAAAACCTTAACCGGATTGAGCAGATTATGGATTATGTCAAATCCCATTATCAGAATCCGATCACACTCGACGAAATCTCCGGTTCCCTTTCCATAACTTCCGAATATTTTTGCCGCCTGTTCAAAAAATATACCAATCAGACGTTTCTCGAATATGTAAACACCGTCCGCCTGGTACATATATATTATGATCTGATTCATTCAAATGACAGCATCACCTATTTGATGGACAAAAACGGAATAACAAATTACAAAGTATTCATCCGCATGTTTAAAGAAGCCTATGGAACAACCCCCAATAAAATCAGAAGCAGTGAAAAAATCGGGTGACCCGGATATCCGGTTTAATTTATGACTGTCAACCATCTCATACAAATAAATTTCCAAAATTATTGACAAACAATAATTCCCGGCATATGATAGCATTATAATTATTGTTTTACGATAATTCAATAGATGGTTTTTCAGGAGGTTGCTGAAATGTCCAAAGCCAAAATCGGTCTGATCCTCATTTGCATCTTGTCTCTGGTAGGCGCAATATACATTTCTCTCAATGCATCCGATGTTTCTTTGCTGTATATATTACTTCTTCCTCTGATTCTTATCGGAGACGGTCTGCGCGCCCTGTCATTATCATCGGCTATCGGAAACATTACCTCAATCATAATTTATGTGGTTCTATCCCTTCTACCCCTGTTTCCGCTGCTGATCCATATAATCAAAGGTAAAAAGCTGTTAAAGTCGGATTTCTTTTTAGTGTTTATCAGCGCCTGTACTTTTGCAGTACTGTATCTATTCATAAACCCACAGATTATCCCTACCCTTTTCAATTCAGACCTCTCCTCGGATGCATCCCTGATTGATTCAGACAAAATGTTAATCGCAGTCGCATATTTATCCATTTGGGCAGCATTCCTTGCATTATGGCTTCTGCGTGCGTATAAAAAGGAGAACTTAATTTCTAATATAGAAAAATTACTCTATGCTTTTGCAGTTATCTGCATTGTATCCGTATGCTATACGAACTTCTCGGAGCTGATTTCCCAAATCATAAAAGCCTATGCTGCCAGTACCGCCGAACTAAGTGACACAATGTTTGGTATCTCTTCCGGTACGGCTCCCGCTGCAGATGTCCTTCTGGCTTTGATCAGGTTTGCTGCCAGTGTACTTCCTACATTACTTCTGTTGAAGATATTCCTTCCCGCTGAAAAACTACTTCAAAGCATCCGCAAGGACCAGCATGCACAGGAAAATGCAGGACTTGCCGCTCAAATTGTTTCAGGTGCAAAAATATCGATATATTTCTTTGTCGGATGCACTGCCGCCAATAATGTACTACAGCTGCTGCTGGCAAAATACGCTTCCAATATAGATATAAATCTATATTTTCCGATCTATCAGCTCATCCTCGCCCTCTCCATGCTTCTTCTGGCAAACTTTTTGGCCGGCGATCACAAGCTCTATAAAGAAAATCAACTTTTCATTTAAGGGGACACTTCTATGGCAATTCACGTGCATCTCGACGATGTTCTCAAAGACCGAAAAATGACTTCCAAAGAACTTTGTGAAAAAGTCGGAATTACCGAGGCCAATATGTCCATATTGAGGAGCGGCCGCGCCAAAGGTATCCGGTTTCACACGCTCAACCGCATCTGTTATTATCTGGGCTGCAGTCTTTCGGATATATTAGAATTTGACGAAATCCTAGAGGATCTTAATGATGAAAATGAAGAAGAATAATAGAGGACTGCATATGTCGGCACTTATATCCATTTGTATTATCTGTGTGCTAACAATAATAGTGCAGACAGGATGTTCCCTCGCTACAGTTAATTCCACAGGAAAAGAATCAAAAGATGATGTTCTGTGCGGAGTATGGGTAGTATCCGGAAAGAATAATGAAAGCACGGATATGAATGCTTTCAGCGCTGATGGCGCCAATCGACTCCTTTTCTATCGCGTAAACAAGGACGGCGAAAGTTACGCAATGAGTGAAGCCAGCGGATCCTTCATACTGGCAGACTTGCACGGCAACGCTTACGGATTTACCGGCAAGTCATCCTCTGAATATTTCGGCACTCTCCTGGTGTCACCCGATCATGAAACCAATGCACGAATCTATAGTATCTATCAGCGTCCGGACGGCACTAGATATGCGGGGAATGACCTGATACCGGTAACGGCAGATCTTACTCCCGGCGAGTCCAGCACATATACATTGAAAAGTGATAAAACCGCCGTCTCAGACGGCACAACAGTTTCCGAGGCAATCCAATTTCAAATCACTTTTGAAGCTCACAGGCCATCCGAAAGTGTTAAAGTAATTGAGCTTGGAAAGAACAATCAAATCCTGAAAACCGACACTATCGATCTTGCCCACCCGGATGCAGAGGCAGACTCCGCCTTTTGTATAGAGGCATCTGCAGAGACAGCATACGTAATTGTTGAAGAAACGGGTACCGGTTCGGACGATGTAGTCACTCGTACTGTTTATAACCGGGATAATTTCTCAGCAGAAAATCCATACCTGTATATCATCTACCAGCCGAATGAGGATGGCTTGCTCCATCCGCAGTCCCTCCAAATTACATTTATAAAACCTTAGCTTGCATCTTAGCTGATCATAGGTCAGGAGGATATAGTAATGAAGAAAAAATTAACAAATAATATGCATCAGAAAATTGTGTTCACTATGCTGCCTCTCTGCACAGCCGTGTCTATTCTCCTGACTGGATGTTCACTGGCAAGAACAGATACGCCGGAAAACAACGGCACGGATCGCCTCTGCGGTATGTGGGTCGTTTCCGACACAAGTATCTGCAATAGTAATCCGGAAGGCTTTGAAGAAGACAGCGCCAATTATATCGGCATCGAAGAATTGACGGATGCAGCTTCCGATATGGAGAGCAGTACTAATATACCGGCTTCAACAGAAGTGCCAATTTTTACACGCGGGAATATTTTCCTGGATAAATACGTGCAGGATACGGACGATGCCGCTAATTCTACCCTATCTGTCACCGGCGCCCTCTATCTCTCCTCTGATAAGCTTACCGATGAATATGTGGTTCCTATTTATCAACGTCCGGACGGGACGCATTATAGAGGAGTCTTTTCAGCAACTAGCTGGTATGCCGACAATCGTATTCCAACACCTTTTTCTACCGCAGTAACCGAGACCTACTCATCGTCGGAAGGTGTGTCACGATCCAATAAAACGGAAATAACGATAGCCTTTGAGGTACGTGATGCATGTACCGGAGCCGTGATTATTGAAATGGATAAAGACAGTCTTGTTTTGAAGTCAACTGTACTTGATCTCAAT
>Ga0209429_10001112_pt1 | contig 17217 bp, 15 predicted proteins | sample BarGraNGADG00212_3_FD_184493 | JGI IMG/M metagenome (GOLD analysis project Ga0209429, IMG submission 184493) | Arctic peat soil microbial communities from Barrow, Alaska - Barrow Graham LP Ref core NGADG0004-212 (SPAdes) (version 2) | ecosystem: Environmental > Terrestrial > Soil > Wetlands >...
GCCGCCTCCGGCCCCCGACGCGGCCGAGCCCGACGACGCGGCCGAGCCACCACCACCGCCACCGCCCCCGGCCGACGACGCCGTTGCACCCCCGCCACCGCCCCCACCGCCGGCCCTTGACGCCTCCGCTCACGCGCATGTGCTCGTGGACCCGGTCACGGCCTCCGCGGCAGCCGACACGCCGCTCTTCGACGCCACCGCGCCGCTGTACGTCGTGAGCACCCGCATCGCCTACCCGCCGGCCGCGGCCCTGACCCGGGTCGACCCGCTCCCCACGGGCGCGGGCGACACCACCGGCGGAGGGATGCCAACCGCGTACGCCTCCACCGTCCGGCACGCCCACGCCGGGTCGGCCCCGGTCCCGGTAGGCCGGCGCCGCTGGTTCCGCCGGACCGTTGCCACGATCGTGACCCTCCTGCTGCTGGCCACGACGGGCCTGGCGATCTACCTGTTGATGAGCGCGCGCGAGTGGCGCGACCAGGCCAAGAGCTACCTGGGTAGCTCCCAGGAGCTGGGCGGCGAGCTCGCGGGCACCCGCAACGACCTGTCTGGCGCCCAAGCCGAGCTCGAGGCGGTCCGGGCCCAGCTGGCCACGGCCCAGGAGCGGATCGTTGAGCTGGCGAACGAGAAGGCCCAGCTCGGCGACGAGTGGGAGATCACCCAGCAGCTGGTCGACTACCAGGAGCGGGTCAGCGACGCCGCCGGGCAGGTCGCCCTCGCCCTCGACCAGTGCGTGCAGGGCCAGCAAGAGTTCATCGGCTACCTGCAGCGCGAGAGGGAGTCCACCGCGCCGACGTACGACCCGGCAGAGCTCGCCAAGTTCGAGACCGACGTCGAGGCCCTGTGCCAGGCGGCCTCGGAGGCGAACATCGCCCTCCAGCTCGAGCTGTCACGATGAGGCGAGCCGGGCGGCCCGGTATTGCGGCCGCTACCGCCGTCGTCGTCGCGGCGGCCCTGACCGCCTGCGCGACCGAGGACTTCCCCACCCTGCCCGGCCCGCCGGTGACCGAGTTCGTGCCGAGCCAGGCCCCGGTGGTCCGACCCTCCGGTCTGACCCCCGACGGCTTCGACGCCGTGCAGCGGATGGCGGTGCGGATCCGCAATGTCGGCTGCGGATCGCTGTCCACCGGCTCGGGGTTCGCCATCGACGCCACGACGCTCATCACGAACAAGCACGTGGTCGCGGACTCCGCCGACTTGCAGGTGTCCACCTACGACGGTCGGGACATCGACGTCACCGCGTCGAGCACCGCCGCCATCGCCGACCTTGCCGTGGTCCGCACGGCCGAGGAGCTGCCCTCCTACCCCGAGCTGGCGCCTGCGGACCCGGTGCGCGGCGACGAGGTCACGGTCGTCGGCTACCCGCAGGGCGGCACGCTCACGGTCACCCAGGGCCAGGTGATCGGGTCGACCACCGACCCGCTGAACGAGAACCTCGGCGAGGTGCTGGTCACCGACGCCCAGGTGGAACCCGGCAGCTCCGGGTCGGCGGTGCTCGACTCGCAGGGGCGGGTGGTCGGAGTCGTGTACGCCAAGAGCGCGGCCGGGCAGTCCTTCATCGTGCCGGTGAGCACGCTCGCGGCCCTGCTGGCCGACGCCGCCGCATTCACTCCGACCGCAGGCTGCACCCCGTAGGCCGTCCGCCCGACGACGTCGCCCGGCTCCGGACCGGTCCGCAGCTCCCGCCAAGGGTGCAGCATGGAGCCATGGACACAGAGGACTTCACCACCGAGGCCGCCGAAGGCACTGAGAGCACCGAGGGCGGCACGAGCAACGACGGCACCGCGCGGACCAGCAAGGGACGCAGGGGCCGCCGCGAGCGCATGGCCGGCCGGCGTCGCGCCCTACCGGTCCGGGTCGCACGCGACCTGCTGACCGTCCGCCGGGTGTTCGGCGAGCCCATCCAGCAGGGCGACGTGACGCTCGTGCCGGTCGCCCGCGTGATGGGCGGCTCCGGCTACGGCGACGGCGAGGGCGACGGCGAGTGGCGCAAACCCACCGACGGCGACGAGACCGGCACCGGCTCGGGCTCGGGCGGCGGCTTCGGGGTGAACGTGACGCCGGTCGGCGTGTACGTGGTGCGCGGCACCGACGTGACATGGCAGCCCGCGATGGACCTCAACCGGACCATCCTCGGCGGCCAGATCGTCGGGGCGCTCGCCCTGCTGCTGATCGCGCGCGCACTGCGGCGCCGTCGCCGCTGACGCCGGCCGCGAACGCGGAGGCGGGCGGTAGCTCCCAGCCGGCCACTACGGCCGGCCGGCCACGTCCAGTGCCTCGGGCAGGGTGAACGCGCCGGCGTACAGCGCCTTGCCGACGATCGCGCCCTCGACGCCCTCGCCGACCAGTCCGCGCAGCGCGCGCAGGTCGTCCAGGCTGGAGATGCCGCCCGACGCGACCACCGGCGCCGTCGTGCGAGCGCAGACCTCGCGCAGCAGGTCAAGGTTGGGCCCGCGCAGGGTGCCGTCCTTTGTCACGTCGGTGACCACGTAGCGCGCGCACCCGGCGTCGTCCAGGCGGGCCAGCACCTCCCACAGGTCCCCGCCCTCGCGGGTCCAGCCGCGGGCCGCAAGGGTGGTCCCCCGCACGTCCAGCCCGACGGCGATCGCGTCGCCATGCCGGGCGATGGCGCGAGCGGTCCACTCCGGATCCTCCAGCGCAGCGGTGCCCAGGTTGACGCGGGTGCAGCCGGTGGCCAGCGCCCGGTCCAACGACGCGTCGTCCCGGATGCCGCCGGACATCTCGATGCGGACATCGAGCGTGGCGACCACCTCGGCCAGCAGCTCGGCGTTGGAGCCACGACCGAACGCCGCGTCCAGGTCCACCAGGTGGATCCACTCGGCGCCGCCGGCCTGCCAGTCCAGCGCGGCCTGCAGCGGGCTGCCGTAGGAGGTCGCCGAGCCGGCCTCGCCCTGGACCAGGCGAACGGCCTGCCCGTCGGCGACGTCGACCGCGGGCAGCAGGACCAGGCGCGACATGCGGTTCCCTTCGGGTGGTGACGGAGCCTTGAGTCAGCGGAGCGTGCCGAGCCAGTTGCGCAGCAGCTCGGCTCCGGCGTCGCCGGACTTCTCGGGGTGGAACTGGGTGGCGCACAGCGGCCCGTTCTCCACGGCGGCGACGAACCGCTCGCCGTGCTCGGACCAGGTCACGACGGGTTCGGCGAACCGCCCGCCACCGAGCCGTGTGAACGAACGCGCGGCGTAGGAGTGCACGAAGTAGAAGCGCTGGTCGCCGATTCCCCGGAACAGGGCGCTGTCAGCAGGCGCTTCGACCACCGACCAGCCCATGTGCGGCACCACCGGCGCGGTCAGGCGGTCGACGACGCCGGGCCACTCCCCCAGGCCCTCCGTCCGCACCCCGTGCTCGTCGCCGGCGTCGAACATGATCTGCATGCCGACGCAGATGCCGAGCACCGGGCGTCCGCCGGCAAGGCGCCGCTCGATCACCTGGTCCCCGCGCACGCCACGCAGGCCGGCCATCACGGCGGCGAAGGCGCCGACGCCGGGCACCACCAGCCCGTCGGCGGCCAGCGCGGCGTCGCGGTCGGCCGTGAGCTCGACCTCCGCCCCGGCGCGCTCGAGCGCGCGCACAGCTGAACGCACGTTGCCGAAGCCGTAGTCGAGGACCACGACGCGAGGGGAGGTCACCACGCAAGCCTAACGAGAGGGCCCGGGTGCGTCGGCGGCCGTCTCGCTCACACCGACGGGACGCACAGACGGGCCCGCTACCGGACGCTGCCTACGCGTCCGGCTCCGCGGCGTCGTCGGCGGCTGCCGCCTTGGCTGCACGCCGGTTCGCGCGCGCGACCCCGGCCAGCATCCGCATCGCCCTCAACTTGGACACACCGACGGACGTGACCGCACCGGGCAGGTCCGCGACCGTGATCTGGCCGAGCAGCAGCCCCTCGACCTCCGGGGGTGCGCCGTCGAGCATCAGCGCCGGCGACAGCGTCTCCTGCTCCTCGCCGCCCGCCCACCGGCTCGCGCTCATCTGGCCGTCCCGCTGCACCAGCAGGACGACCGGTGTCGGGCTCTTCGCGAGCGCGCTGGAGATGATCTGGGCAGCGGTCTCCGGTTCGTCGCCGCCGGCCGACCGGCACACGGCGATGCACCCGATGGCGGTGGGCACCGCGTCGATCGGCACCCTGTGCAGGGCACAGGCGGCGGCCAGGGCCTCCGGCACCCCGACCTTGGTCAGCACGACGGCGGCGGCGGCGAGCTCCTCGGTCACAGGGTCCCCTTCGTTGAGGGGATGCCCTGCACGCGCGGGTCGAGCTCGACGGCGGCCCGCAGCGCCCGCGCCAGCGCCTTGAACTGCGCCTCGACGATGTGGTGCGGGTCGCGGCCGGCCAGCACCCGCATGTGGATGCAGATGCCGGCGTGGTGCGCGACGGACTCCAGGACGTGCCGGGTCAGCGAGCCCGTGAAGTGGCCACCGATCAGGTGGTACTCCTGCCCGGCCGGCTCGCCGCGGTGCACCAGGTACGGCCGACCGGAGACATCCACCGCTGCCTGGGCGAGGGCCTCGTCCAGTGGCACGACGGCGTCCCCGAACCGGGCGATCCCGGCCTTGTCCCCGAGAGCCTGGCGCAGGGCCTGGCCGAGGGCGATCGCGACGTCCTCGACGGTGTGGTGCACGTCGATCTCGGTGTCACCGGTGGCCCGGACCGTCAGGTCCATCAGGGAGTGCTTGCCCAGCGCGGTGAGCATGTGGTCGAAGAACGGCACGGTGGTGGAGATCTCGGTGCGTCCGGTGCCGTCCAGGTCGAGCTCGACCAGCACGTCGGACTCCGACGTGGTGCGCTGCACGCGTCCGGTGCGGCTCATGCGGTCCTCCTGTGTCTGCTGCTCTCGATAGAGGTCGAGGCCCGTGGGTACCTTCTCACGGGCCTCGGCATCAGTGGGTGAGAGCACGCCGCTCGCCTGCACTCAGGACGTCACGTCCACCAGCGCGTCCTGGAAGGCCAGCATCTCCCCCGGTGTGCCGATCGACACCCGCAGCCACCCGTCGGGGCCGACCTCGCGGATCAGCACCCCGCGGTCCAGCAACCCCTGCCACACCGCGTGCCGGTCGGGGAACACCCCGAAGAGCACGAAGTTCGCGTCCGACTCCGCAGCCGTCCAGCCGTGCTCACGAAGCCACGCCACGGTCCGGTCGCGCTCGGCACGCAGCCCGCCCACCTGGGCCATCAGCTCGTCGGCGTGGGCGAGTGCCGCCCGGGCAACGGCCTGCGTCACGGCGGACAGGTGGTACGGCAGGCGGACCACGCGCAACGCATCCACCAGGGCCGGCGCCGCCGCCAGGTACCCGATCCGCGCCCCGGCCATCCCGAACGCCTTGGACATGGTCCGGCTCACGGCCAGGTTCGGATACTCGGCCAGCAGCTCCAGCGCCGACGGCGTCCCCGCCCGCCGGAACTCCCCGTACGCCTCGTCCACCACCACCACGCAACCGCCCGGGACGTCGTCGGCGGCCGCGAGCACCGCCCGGACCGTGTCCGACGACAGCGCCGTGCCGGTCGGGTTGTTGGGGCTGGCCAGCAGGATCACCGAGGGACGGTGCTCAGCGATCGTTGCCGCTGCGCGATCGAGGTCGATGGTGAAGTCGGCAGCCCGCCGGCCCACCACCCACTCGGTGAACGTGTCGCGGGCGTACTCCGGGTACATCGAGTACGTCGGTGCGAACGAGACAGCAGTGCGCCCCGGGCCGCCGAAGGCCTGCAACAGGTGCAGCATCACCTCGTTGGACCCGTTCGCGGCCCAGACCTGCGTCGGCTCCAGCGCCACGCCCGACTCCCGGAGCAGGTAGGCAGCCAGGTCGGTGCGCAGTGCCATGAACTCGCGGTCGGGATAGCGGTTGAGCGTGCTCGCGGCGGCGGTCACCGCTGCGGCGATCTCCGCGACGACGGCGTCCGACGGCGGGTACGGGTTCTCGTTGACGTTCAGCACCACCGGCACGCGCAGCTGGGGTGCGCCGTACGGCTCGATCCCGCTCAGCTCGGGGCGCAGCGGCAGCTTGTCGATCACGCGCCCGATCGTAGCCAGCCGGGTGGGGCCTCGGCGTGCCGGAGCACCCGAGCCTCGGCTGAGCGCGCGCCGGTCAGGCCCGGTCAGGCCCGGTCGGCTCCTGGCCAGGCCCACACCCCGTCGTCGGGCGCGAACCGCCCGAAGTCCCCCGAGTCGATCGCGTAGACCAGATCCTCCATGGCCATCGCCGCGCGGGCGCCGTCCACGTCAAGGGTGATCCCGGTCCGCGCGTACTGGTCGGCGAGCCGCTGCATCAGGTCGCGCCGCAGCTGCGGCGGAGCCTGCTCCGGGATCCGCGCGAAGTACCGCAGGTCGAGGCTCGGCGGCCCGACCTGCACGCAGGAGAAGTCCCAGACGCCGGTGAGCTCACCCACGCCGTCGGTCAGGACCGCGTTGAGCAGGTGGAAGTCGTTGTGCAGCAGCACCTGCCGTGCGGGCCGCGGCGGTTCGAGCCACGCCTCGCGGAAATGCTCGACGATGTCCTCGGCGCGGGCTCGGAGCTCGGCGGGCACCTGGTCGAGCCGGTCGGTGACCAGGGCCAGCTGGGCGTCGTTGTCCACCGCGGGGACGCCGACCTCGGCGATCTCCTCCGCGGACAGCGCGGTGTGCATGACCGCGAGGAACCGAGCCAGCGACGCGGCGAGCCGGTTCCGCCGCCGGTGGTCGGCCGCCGCGTAGGCCGCCGGGTCGAAGGCCGCGCCGTCCAGGGCCCGGTAGGCCATCAGGCGGCGGCGCTCGCCCGTCCACGCGACCTCCGGAACGGGCACCGGCAAGCGTCCGGCGAGCAGCCGCAGCACGGCGACCTCGCGGGCGAAGTCCGGCTCCTGACGGCGCGGGAACCGCAGGATCCAGCCGTCGGCCGTGCGCAGCACGAGGTTCTCGTAGCCCTCGTCGTGCAGCCGTGCGCCGGCCAGGTCGAGGCTGCGACCCTCGGCCGAGACGGCTGCACGCACGGCGGCAGGGTCGGTCGCTTCCAGGAGCGGCGGCAACGCGGACGTTGCCCCGGCAGCCGGACCGGATGGCCCCGCAGCCTCCATCACACCCGACCGCCGGCCAGGTCCAGCACCCGGCGCGCGCCGTCGGGTGCGAAGCCGACCGCTTCCAGGTACCGCTCCGACGCCGCCATCGCCGGCGAGGCGACCACCCGCCGGGCACCCATCTGCGCGAACGGCCCGTCCGGGCGGAACACGAACTCACCGGGCGTGAAGTCCCGGTACGGCGGCAGCACGTAGTCGAGCACCACCTGCTGCTCGTCCGGCGCGTCGCCCGCGCGCGCGAGCACGACGCCGACCAGCTCGTCACGGCTGCTCACCAAGAAGGCGTGCTCGGCCTCGGCGAGCAGGCGTTCCGGGGAGGGGTTGAAGCGGGAGATGTCCTCGGCATGCCGCTGGAGCAGATGGGCAAGGAACGGCTCCTTGACGCCCAGCGCGACGACGTCGTAGGCGCGGGCGTCGTGCCGCTTGCGCAGCAGGCCCCAGATCACCCAGACGTTGATCCCCACGAGCACCACGTTGAGGCCGACCATCGGCCAGACCTGGATGGCGAGGTTGTAGCCGATCAGCACCGCCGACGCGACCGCGTTCAGCACCCGGAACCGCATCACCCGGGTCTGCAGCAGGGACACCACCAGGACGGCGGAGCCGAACCAGCCGACGAGCTCGAGGAGGGGCACGCGTCGATCCTAGGTGCGCATCAGGACAGGGGTGCTTGGGTGATCCACGCCACGAGCAGGTCGCCCACCACCTCGGGCGTGAACACCGACATGTGCGTGACGCCCGGGAGCTTCTCGACGGTCACGTCGTGCCCGCCATCGGTGAGCGCGGCGGCGAAGGTGTCGGTGAACTGCATCGACACGTCACGGTCGTCCTCGCCGTGAACCAGGAGGAACGGCACCTCCGGCCGCTCGGCCGTCCAGGTGAGCGGGTTGCCGTCACGCCACAGCTCGGGATCCTCGGACTCCGGGACGCCGAACAGGTTCTCGGCAAGACCGCCGGTCTGCGTGACGTCGTACGGACCGGCCAGCCCGACGACGGCGTCGGCCGGGTACGGCGGGTACGGGCAGCTGACGTCGTCCCGGTCCGGGACCAGCCCGGCAACGGCCACCAGCTGGGCGCCGGCGGAGTGCCCGACCAGCACCACCGGGACGTCCGGGACCTGCTCCGCCGCGTACGCGACCGCGCACGCGACGTCGTCCACCGGACGGGGGTAGTACGCATCGGTTCCGGAGGTGCCATAGGTGATCGTCACGACGGCCAGGCCGTTGTCCGTGAGGTGCGCGGCGAGCGGGGCGAGGCCGGCGGGGTCGGCGCTGCTCCAGCCACCGCCCGGAACCAGCACGACGACGACGGTCGGGTCGCCGGTGGGCAGGTCGACCGAGGCGGGTAGACCGGGCAGGTACTCCCCCGGGCCAGGGGTCACGGGTCCGGTCGCGGGTGCGTCGGCGTTCGGCCGCTCACCACCGCTGCCGCAGCCGGTCAGGAGCGCCGTCGCCGCCAGCCCGACCGCGCCCACCATGCCGAGGAGCGCCTTCGGGCCCGTCCAGGTCGAGCGGGTGGCTGCTGATCCGAGCACGCGTTTCCCCAGTGACTGGGCCATCCGAGATGACTGGGCCATGCGATCGAGCATGGCATCGGCGGCCGGAGCGCCGCGGGCCAAGAGGTCACGGCTGGGGGCCGAGCTGGTCACGACCCGGAAACGCACCAGGGAGTCACCGCCCGAAGCGCGCCTGCACCGCCTCGCCGTGCGCGGGCAGGTCCTCGTCCTTGGCGAGCGCCACGATCCGGTCCCGCAGCACGCCGAGCGCGTCGGCGTCGTACTCGATCACCTGGACCGCCCGCACGAAGCTGTGCACGCCCAGCCCGCTGGCGTAGTGCGCACATCCGCCGGTCGGCAGCACGTGGTTGGAGCCGGCCATGTAGTCACCCAGGGACACCGGCGCGTACGGGCCGACGAAGATCGCGCCGGCGCTGGTGACCCGCTCGGCGACGGCCGCGGCGTCGGCGGTCTGGATCTCCAGGTGCTCGGCGCCGTAGGCGTTCACGACCGCGAGGCCGTGCTCCAGGTCGTCCACCACGACGATGCCGGACTGCGGGCCGGCGAGGGCGGTGGCCACCCGCTCGCTGTGCTTGGTGGCGGCGACCATGGCCGGCAGCTCGCGCTCGACGGCCGCCACCAGCTCGAGGGAGTCGGTGACCAGCACGGACGCCGACGTCGGGCCGTGCTCGGCCTGGGAGATCAGGTCGGCGGCGACGTGCACCGGGTCAGCGCCGGCGTCGGCCAAGATCGCGATCTCGGTTGGCCCCGCCTCGGAGTCGATCCCGACGACGCCGATGACCAGGCGTTTCGCCGCCGTGACGTACTGGTTGCCCGGGCCGGTGATGACGTCGACGGGCTCGCAGAGCACGACACCGTCGGCGTCGGTCTGCCCGGCGGCACCGTAGGCCAGCATGGCGATCGCCTGCGAGCCGCCGACCGCGTAGACCTCGTCGACGCTCAGCAGGGCGCACGCCGCGAGGATCGTGGAGTGCGGCAGGCCGCCGTTGGTGGCCTGCGGCGGGCTGGCGACCACGAGCGAGGCGACGCCCGCCTCCTGGGCGGGCACGACGTTCATCACGACCGACGACGGGTAGACGGCCAGGCCGCCCGGCACGTAGAGGCCGACGCGACGGACCGGGATCCACCGCTGGCGCACCTGGGCGCCGGGCCCGAGGTCGACGGTGAAGTCGGCGGGGCGCTGCGCGGCGTGCACCATGCGGGCGCGCCGGATCGACTCCTCCAGCGCCTGGCGGACGGTGTCGTCCAGGGCGTCGACGGCCGCGCGGAGGGCCTCGGCGGGCACCCTCAGGTGCTCCGGGCGGACACCGTCGAAGCGCTCGGCCAGATCCCGCAGTGCGGCGGCCCCGCGATGACGCACGTCCGCCATGATCGGCGCGACCTGCGCTGCAGCCTTCGCGACGTCCAGATCCGGACGGGGCAGGGCAGCGGTGAGCTCGCGGGGGGTCAGCGGACGGCCTCGGAGGTCGATGCGGGTGATCACGCGGCCGAGTCTAGGTGGGGGTGCGCGGTCGGGACCGCGGGTCAACGTCCCACGGAACCGCGGGCCAACGTCCCACGGGATCGCCACGAGGCTCCGTCCCGCCCACGGATCACCGCGTCATGTACTCCGAGCCCAGCACCCGGTCGACCGCCAGGTTCAGCACCACGCGCCGCGGGTCGGGATCCAGCGGACCGTAACGCACCGCGTAGCGCAGCTCGGCGTCCGCGATCACTGCAGGGTCCCGCGAGACGGTCAGCTCGCCCTCCAGGGTCAGCCACCGGCCGCCGGACACCTGGCACAGCGCACCTCGGGCGCCGGTTCCGGTGGCCACCGCGCCGGCAGCCACCGCCCCATCACCCGCCGGCGCGGCACCCGCCGGGCCCTCGCCCTGAGCCGCCTCGACGTTCCTGACCTTGGCGGATCCGTCCTCGCTCGTCATCCAGGCCACGCCGGAATCGGCATCCCAGGTGAACGCGACCGGCACCACGTGCGGGGTGCCGTCCGGGCGCAGCGTCGTGAGCGTCGCGACATGCCGTTCGGTCACGAAGACGTGCTGCTCCGGCGTCAGGTGGATCACGCGGCGAGTCTAGGTCGGGCGGCAGCGGCGGCCTTGTCGGAGTCCGCACCCGCACACGAGTCCGCACCCGCACACGAGTCCGCACCCGCACAGCACCGCGCGCCTGCGCCCGCTCGAACCCGAACCCGAACCCGCAAGTCTCACGCCGCCCCGCCGCCCGCCCGCCAAGGCGGATCGGCGTCGGTCATCGGTGGTGGCAACGGCCGAGGGATGCCCTCCTCCGGAGGTATCGGCTCGGGGTCGCGGGTGTGCACCTGACCGGTGCGGGAGACCCAGGTGGTCACCCCGCGGTCGTCGCGCACGGGCCGCCAACCGCCGAACGTCTTCATCCGGTGATGGTGGCGGCACAGAACGTGCAGGTTGTCCGACCTGGTCTGGCCCGCGGCCGGACGGGAGCGGTCGAAGGGCTCGATGTGGTCGATGTCGCAGCGGGTGGCCGGTGCCCGGCATCCCGGGAAGCGGCACGTCACATCCCGGTCGATCACGGCAGCGACGAGCTCCGCCGACGGCCGGTACGCGGCGCAGGTGACCGGCAGCCGCTGACCGGTGACCGGGTCGACGGCGATCCCCCGCCAGGTGGCGTCGGCCGCGATCCGCCGAGCCATGTCGGCGGTGATCGGCCCGTACCCGAGAAGCTCCGCCGGGGCGTCGTCCGCGCCGTCAAGGGTCGATGCGGCCACCATCACCTGGAGGTGCGGGCGGCGGCGCTGCTGGACCGGGATCGGCACGCCACCCGGCCCGACACCGCTGTCCAGCACGGCCCCGACAAGGTCCACCAGGGCGTCGGCCCGGCGGGCATCGATCCCGCGGGGGTCACCAGCCGCACACGCAGCAGCCACCGCGTCGAGCCCGGTCATCACCCGCATCGCCCCGTCGGCCGGGAGGAACGCGTGGATCCAGGCCATCGAGTCGGGGGCCGGGACCATCCGCACGGTCCGCTCGGCCCGCACCTGGTCATGCCGGGCAGCCGCGGCAAGCGGGTTCCGGGCGAGCTCGGCCCGCCGCAGCGCGGTCCGCAGCTGTGGGACCGTCAGGTCCCCGGCACGGTCGAGCACGGCACCGACCACGTCCGCCGCGTCCGCCGGATCCAGGTGCTCGGTCTCGCGGACCAACGCATCCGCCTTCCGGACGTCGATGGCGCCGGCCGCGAGGGCGTCCGCAACCCTGGGCAGACCCCCGAGGCCGAGCGCGAAGTCCAGCTTGTTCTCGCCCGCACGCCGCGACACCCTCAAGGTCGCCGCGACCTCGTCGCCGACGAAGTCCAGGCGGGAACCGGCGCGAGTCGCCATCTCCCCGATCACCCGGGCCTGGCCGGCGGCCACCCACGCCGACATCCGCTCCCACGCGTCGACCATCTCGACCAGGGCGGCGTCGTCCGCGCCGGGCACATCGACGCCGGCCAGCTCGACTGCGAGATCAGGCCCTGGCGCCCATTGCTCAAGGCGGGCCGCCAGCGGGTGTCGCGCGGCCCACTCCCACGGCTCGGGCACGACGACGGCCGAGGCAGCGGAGGCAGCGAAATCGCGCTCCGGCTCGGGCGCCAATTGGAACATATGTACACACTACGGGCACCCGCTGACACCGCGCCGAACGGTCCAGCCCCTGGTCAGAGGCCCACAGGCGGTCCCAGCGCGGCAATCCGTCCACAGGCACGGCGAGCCCGATTCAGCCGAACCCGGAGCCCGGACGCCAGGCCGGGACCGGCGTCGCCCGACCCGCGGCACCCTCTCAGGCCACCAGGCACCCCGGCCCGAGCAGCGCCTTCAGGTCCCCGAACAACGCAGGCGTCCGCTCGATCCGCAGCGTGTCCTCGAGCCGCATCACCGTTGCCCGCCCGGGCTGGGTCAGCCGCAGGTTCACCTGGGTCACCCCAGGGTGCTCTGCGAGGATCTCGCGCAGCCGCTCCACCACCGGCGGCGTACACCGGCTGACGGGCATCGTGATGGTGACCGGCCGCGCGTCGGCGGCCGACACGTCCGGCAGCGACACCTCCACCGCCTGCAGCTGAACGGCCTCGTCCCGGCGCCGCACCCGGCCGCGCACGGTCACGACGGCATCCTCGGCGAGCACCGTCGCGTACGACAGGTACGTCTCCCCGAAGAACAGGACCTCGAGCGACCCGTCGATGTCCTCCAGCGTCACCGCCGCCCACGGGTTGCCGTTCTTGGACATCTTCCGCTGCAGCGAGGTGACCAGTCCGCAGATGGTCACCATCGAGCCCTCGGCCCGGTTCTCGTCCGCCAGCAGCGCAACGATCGAGCAGTCCGACGACGCCGCCAGCACGTGCTCGAGCCCGGACAGCGGGTGGTCGGACACGTACAGCCCGAGCATCTCCCGCTCGAACGCCAGCCGCTGCTTCTTGTCCCAGTCCGCGACGGCGGGCACCTCGACGGTGACCGAGACGGCGTCGTCCGCCCCGGAACCGGCAAACAGGTCGAACTGGCCCTCTGCCTCACGCCGCTTCAGCCCGACGACGGCGTCCACCGCCTGCTCGTGCACCAGCAGCAGCGCCCGGCGGCTCGGCGACAACGAGTCGAACGCCCCGGCCTTGATCAGCGACTCGATGGTCCGCTTGTTGCAGACCACTGCCGGCACCTTGTCCAGGAAGTCCGTGAACGAGGTGAACGCACCCTTGACCTCGCGCGCCTCGACGATCGCGTCGACCACGTTCGCGCCGACGTTGCGCACCGCCGTCAGGCCGAACCGGATGTCGGTCCGCACGGCTGTGAAGTTGGCCGACGAGGAGTTCACGTCCGGCGGAAGCACGGTGATACCCATGTGCCGGCACTCGCCCAGGTACAGCGCGGACTTGTCCTTGTCGTCCCGCACCGACGTGAGCAGCGCGGCCATGTACTCGGTCGGGTAGTTCGCCTTGAGGTACGCCGTCCAGTACGAGACGAGCCCGTACGCAGCGGAGTGCGCCTTGTTGAACGCGTAGTCGGAGAACGGCAGCAGCAGATCCCACAGGGTCTTCACCGCGTCCATCGAGTAGCCGCGCTCGCGCATGCCGCCGGAGAAGCTCTCGAACTGCTTGTCCAGCTCGGACTTCTTCTTCTTGCCCATCGCGCGGCGCAGGATGTCCGCCTGGCCGAGGCTGTACCCGGCGACCTTCTGGGCGATCGCCATCACCTGCTCCTGGTACACGATCAGCCCGTAGGTGGTCCCGAGGATCTCGGCGAGCGACTCGGCCAGCTCGCGGTGGACCGGTACCACCGGCTGCACCCCGTTCTTGCGGAGCGCGTAGTTGGTGTGCGAGTTGGCCCCCATCGGCCCCGGCCGGTACAGCGCGCCGACGGCGGAGATGTCCTCGAAGTTGTCCGGCCGCATCAGGCGCAGCAGGGTGCGCATGCCGCTTCCGTCGAGCTGGAACACGCCGAGGGTGTCCCCGCGACCCAGCAGCTCGTAGGTCGGTCGGTCGTCCAGCGGCAGGGTCTCGACCTCGATCGGCTCCTTGCCGTTCGCCACGATGTTGCTCAGCGCGTCGTCCAGGATCGTCAGGTTGCGCAGCCCGAGGAAGTCCATCTTGATCAGGCCGAGGCCCTCACAGGTGGGGTAGTCGAACTGGGTGATGATCGCGCCGTCCTGCGGGCGGCGCATGATCGGGATGATGTCCACCAGCGGCTCGCTCGACATGATCACGCCCGCCGCGTGCACCCCCCACTGGCGCTTCAGGCCCTCGATGCCCTTGGCCAGCGCGACCACCCGCTGGGCGTCCGGGTCGGTGTTGTGCAGCTGGCGGAACTCCTCTGCCTCGGCGTACCGGCCGTCCTTGGCGTTGAAGATGCCGGTGAGCGAGATGTCCTTGCCCATGATCGCCGGCGGCATCGCCTTGGTGAGCTTCTCCCCCATCGCGAACGGGAAGCCCAGCAGACGAGCTGAGTCCTTGAGGGCCTGCTTGGCCTTGATGGTCCCGTAGGTGACGATCTGCGCGACGTGGTCCTCGCCGTACCGGTCGGTGACGTACCGGATCACCTCACCCCGACGCCGCTCGTCGAAGTCCACGTCGAAGTCCGGCATGGAGACCCGGTCGGGGTTGAGGAACCGCTCGAACAGCAGACCGTGCCGCAACGGGTCCAGGTCGGTGATCCGCATCGCGAAGGCCGCCATCGACCCGGCACCCGACCCGCGCCCGGGGCCGACCCGGATCCCGTGGTCCTTTGCCCAGTTGATGAAGTCCGCGACCACCAGGAAGTACCCCGGGAAGCCCATCTGGGCGATCACCTGGGTCTCGAACTCGGCGCGGCTGCGGACCTCGTCGGGGATCCCCTCCGGATACCGCACGTTCAGGCCGCGATCCACCTCCTTGACGAACCACGACGTCTCGTCCTCACCCGCCGGGCACGGAAACCGGGGCATGAAGTTCGCGCCGTCGCGGGCAGTGGTGAACGACACGTCGCACTGCTCGGCCAGCAGCAGGGTGTTGTCGCAGGCCTCAGGCAGCCCGGCGAACAGCCGGCGCATGTCCTCGGTCGACCGGACGTGGTACCCGTCGCCGTCGAACTTGAACCGGTCCGGGTCCGCCAGCGTCGAGCCCGAGTTGATGCACAGCAGGGCGTCGTGCGCGTCGTGGTCCTCCGGCCGCACGTAGTGCGAGTCGTTGGTGGCCAGCAAGGGCGCACCCAGGTCATGCGCGAGGCGGATCAGGTCCTTCTGAACCCGGGTCTCGATCTCGATCCCGTGGTCCATCACCTCGACATAGAGGTTGCCCTTGCCGAAGATGTCCTGCAGCTCCCCAGCGGCCCGCAGCGCCTCGTCGTACTGGCCGAGCCGCAGGCGGGTCTGCACCTCCCCGGACGGGCACGCCGTCCCGGCGATCAGACCGCCGGAGTAGCGCGCCAGGAGCTCGCGGTCCATCCGCGGCCACTTGCCCATCTGGCCCTCGAGGGAGGCCATCGAGCCCAGCCGGAACAGGTTGTGCAGACCCTCGTTGTTGCGTGCCCACAGCGTCAGGTGGGTGATCGCGCCGGCGCCCGAGACGTCGTCGTCCTTCTGGTGCGACTCGCCCCAGCGCACCCGGGTCTTGTCGAACCGGCTGGTCCCCGGCGTGTTGTACGCCTCGATCCCGATGATCGGCTTGATCCCCGCCGCCCGCGCCTTGCTCCAGAACTCGTACGCGCCGAACAGGAACCCGTGGTCGGTGATGGCAACGGACCGCTGCCCAAGGCGCTTGACCTCCGCCAGCAGGTCGTCGATCTTGGCCGCGCCGTCGAGCATCGAGTACTCGGTGTGCACGTGCAGGTGAGCGAAGTCTCCTGCGGCGGCCATGGGCGCGATTCTAGGTCCGCCGACGGACACTCCGGCCCGCCTCGCCTGAGGTCAGGCGCCGCCGTCCCGCAGAATGGTCCACGCCGCGGCCAGGTCGGCCGGGTACTCGCTCCTGGCCTCGAACCAGTCGCCCGTTCCGGGGTGCTCGAAGCCCAGCCGGACGGCGTGCAGCCACTGCCGGGTCAGTCCCAACCGCTCCGCCAGCGCCGGATCGCCGCCGTACGTGACGTCCCCGACGCAGGGGTGTCGCACCGCCGCCATGTGCACCCGGATCTGGTGCGTGCGGCCGGTCTCCAGATGCACCTCGACCAGCGATGCGGCCGGGACCATCTCCAGCACCTCGTAGTGCGTCACCGACGGCTTGCCGTCCGCGACGACGGCGAACTTGTAGTCGGCCGTCGGGTGGCGGCCGATCGGCGCGTCGATGGTCCCGGTCGTCGGCTCGGGATGTCCCTGCACGACGGCGTGGTACACCTTCTCGACCCGGCGTTCCTTGAACGCCCGCTTGAGCACGCGGTACGCGTTCTCGCTCTTGGCCACGACCATCAGGCCGGACGTGCCGACGTCCAGGCGGTGCACGATCCCCTGCCGTTCGGCGGACCCGGATGTCGCGACCTGGTAGCCCGCAGCGGCCAACGCCCCGACGACGGTCGGCCCGGTCCAGCCGGGCGACGCGTGCGCCGCGACACCCACCGGTTTGTCGACGACGACGACGTCCGCGTCGTCGTGCACGATCCGCATGCCCGGAACCGGCTCGGACGGGCCGACGGCGGCGGGTGCGTCAAGGGAGGACAGGTCGATGCTCAACCACTCCCCACCTGCGAGCCGGTCGGACTTTGCGACGGTACGGCCGTCAACGAGCACAGCGCCTGCTGCGGCAAGATCCGCGGCCCGCGTGCGGGAGATCCCGAGCAGCCGGGCGAGCCCGGTGTCCACCCGCTCCCCGGCCAGGCCGTCGGGGACCGGCAGGGACCTCTCGCTCACCGCTGTCCGGCCGCCTCGGAGGGCTCGGCGGCCGCTTCGTCGGCGAGGCCCTGGTCGTCGGCGAGGCCCTGGTCGTCGGCGAGGCCCTGGTCGTCGGCGAGGCCCTGGTCGTCGGCGAGGCCCTGGTCGTCGGGCAACGCATCCTGGTTCGCATCCCCGTCGGGTGCCGCACCGTCCCGGCGCCCGTCCAGACCGATCCCGACGATCCCGAGCAGCACCATCAGGCAGGCCGCCGAGACGATCGCGATGTCCGCGACGTTCCCGACGAACCAGTCGCCGTAGGCGATGAAGTCGACGACATGCCCGCGACCGACCCCCGGCTCACGGAC
>Ga0209429_10001114_pt1 | contig 17198 bp, 16 predicted proteins | sample BarGraNGADG00212_3_FD_184493 | JGI IMG/M metagenome (GOLD analysis project Ga0209429, IMG submission 184493) | Arctic peat soil microbial communities from Barrow, Alaska - Barrow Graham LP Ref core NGADG0004-212 (SPAdes) (version 2) | ecosystem: Environmental > Terrestrial > Soil > Wetlands >...
CGTTTCAGCCTCTGTGCAACTGAAACATCATTTACACTTTTTTAGTTACGAATAACTTTGTTCTTCCTCCCCCGTTGCTGTGCGACACCGCTCCGGTATGCCCGGGCATTCGAGAATGTGTCGCAATATCTTTGCGAGGGAGTGAAACGACCGAAGCAATCTCGTATCTAGTTGATATCATATAGATTGCCACGCTCACCGACGTGATCTCGCAATGACAAATGAGGATTACGATACAGTCTCATTCGCCAGGGTTCTCTGCCGGACTAACGCCCCTCAAGGGGGACAGAAAATGCGGGGGGAATTCATCAGAGTGTTTCCGGAGTAAAAGCGACAACGTCATCTATTTTGTCGGCATTGGCCAGGATCATGGCCAGGCGGTCGATGCCCAGGGCGATGCCGGCGCAAGGCGGTAGGTGTTCCAGGGCTGTCAGAAATTTTTCCGGCATGGCGTAGCACGCCCAATTTTTCGCGGCGCGCAATTCCAGTGCTTCTTCAAAGCGCTGTCTTTGTTCGCGCGCATCGGTCAATTCCGAAAAGCCGTTGGCCAGTTCCAGTCCGCCGATGTAGAGTTCGAAGCGTTCCGCAACATTTGGATCACTCTTTTTTATTTTAGCCAGGGACGCCAATTTAGCCGGATAATCATAAATAAAAGTTGGACGGTCGATGCCCAGGCGCGGTTCAATATACTCAACCAGAATTTCATCAAACTTGTCCTGATGCAGGGCTTCCTGCAAGCCTGTCGGCGCGTATTTGGAAAAGGCGTCCGCAACGCTTATTCTTTCCCAGGGAGACGTTAAATTTATTTTGTTGTTTTGCCAGATGATGTCTTGGGTATGGCCCATATCCTTCAATGCGGTGATGAGCATTGCCTCGCATTGTTCCATGAGCTGATAATAGTCGAATTGCGCCACATACCATTCCAGCATGGTAAATTCCGGCAAGTGCTTGCTGCCTCTTTCCGCCTCTCGAAAGCATTTGCTGATTTGAAATATCCGCGGATAACCTGCGGCTAAAAGCCGTTTCATGCAGAGCTCCGGCGAGGTCTGCAAAAACCAGTCGCCGGAGGGAATGGCTTCAATGTGCTCTTCCGGCGCGGGTGATGGAATTCTCAGAGATGTTTCGATTTCCAGAAAATGGTGTTGAATAAAGAATTGACGGATATTTTGGATTAATACGGCGCGCAGGCTCAAAGCTTGAGTCTTTCGCGCCAATAAAAAATTATCATCCAGTTGTGATGAACTCAAATGTATTTAGCCTTTGACACGGGTAAGATAATCGCCCGTGCGGGTATCAATTCTGATTTTTTCCCCTTCACCAACAAAGGTCGGCACCTGAATTGTATATCCCGTTTGCACCTTAACCGGTTTGGTGGCACCGGACACCGTATCGCCTTTGGCCCATGGTTCAGCTTCAGTCACGATCAGATCAACAAAATTGGGCAGGCTTATGCCAATTGGCCTGTCTTCAAAAAGCAAAATTTCTGCTTCAATATTGTCAATTAAGAAGTTCTTGGAATCGCCTACCTGAGCTTCTGTCAAATAAATCTGCTCAAAAGATTCATTGTCCATGAAGCAGTATTTATCCCCCTCCTTATATAAATACTGCATTTTCTTTTCTCTTAAATCGGCAGGTTCAAAGGTATCAACGGAACGGAAAGAGCGTTCGAACTGACTTCCTGTAATCATATTCTTCAGCTTGGAGCGATAAAGAGCCTGCCCTTTGCCCGGTTTGACGAAATTGAATTCCGTAATTATATATGGCTCGTTATCAATTTTCAAACGTAACCCTTTTTTTAAATCACTGGCTGTGTACATAAAAAGTATTTCTCCTCATCCTTTAATTATTGATTAAACCGTAAAACGTCGGAAAACCCCTATTTTGTCATTCCGGACTTGATCCGGAATCCAGTTCATTTCGATATGTTCTGGATACCGGCGTTCGCCAGTATGACGATTATTGGACTTTTGACAAGAGCATCAATTATTAGGATTTAATGTGTTTATTGTGTGTTCTTCCTAATCTATTTATTCAAACTTGTCAAAAAAATGTTGATGTTTATGTAAATCATTTTTTAATTTTTGGGATAGGGCGGTTAAAGGAATTTTACACGTGCTTCCCGGCAAATCCACAACATATTGCGGCAGGCTAAGCCCTGAACATTGCTGCCAGAGATTTTCCATCAATTGAAGGCCTGATTGGATATCCGTGCGAAAGTGCCCGCAGCCCTTCACCGGATCGCAGTGAAAAAGATAATAAGGACGAACGGATATATTTTGCAGGCCATAGAGCAAATTCCGCATAACATCCTTTGTATCATTAACTCCTTTGAGTAAGACGGACTGGTTGGACACGGGAATTCCTGCCGCAAGCAGCATTTCGCAAGCGCGCGCGGATTCGGGAGTGATCTCGTCTCGATGATTAAACTGGGTATTGAACCATAGTGGCCTGTAGTGTTTAAGTATGCGGCAGAGATCTCTGGTAATGCGCATAGGCATGACAACAGGAACGCGGCTGCCGATACGCAAAACTTCCACATGAGGAATCGCTTTCAAAGAGGCCAGAAGCGATTCCAAAGTGCTGTCATCAAATGTCAGAGGATCGCCGCCGGAGATAATCACCTCCCTGATCTGCGGCGATGCGGAAATATAACGGAGCATTTTCGCAAGCCTTGTTTTAAAGCTTATGTTGGGAGATGTTGACCAAAAGCGTTTACGGTTGCAGTGTCGGCAGTAGGTGGCGCAAATTTCGGTAACAATGGCCAGACAACGATCAGGATAACGGTGTACAAGTTTAGCTACGGGCATATGCGCATCTTCTTCCAGGGGATCTGCAAGCGCGCCTTTGAAAGAGGATAGTTCGCGGATATCCGGAACACATTGAGTGCGAATCGGATCATTTTCAGTGTCAAATTTAATAAGGGATAAATAGTAAGGAGTTATCGCCAGAGGGTAAACAGATGCGGCCGCGCCTGACTCCTGTGTTGGCACTCTGCCAATAATTTGCTCTAATTGCGCTATACTGGTAATACGGTTTTTAAATTGCCAGCGCCAGTCCTGCCAATCTTTGGACGCCGCATTTTTAAAATGGGAAAGCAATGCTTTTTCGTTTTTGTTCATATAATTGTTTCTAGCCGATTTAAGGCGCTTTTCCTACCATAAATTTACTGACTTGCAAAGGAAATCAATGAAGTTGACAAACACAAAATTTACAGGAAATATAATTGCAGCCATGATATATTAGAAATAATCTCAGAAATAAATTCCGGGGAGTTAAATTGAAATCATTACAGCAGCGTAAAGAAAATGTTGCCATATTGTCGGTTGTCTCCAATTCGGTCCTGGTTGTATTTAAAACAATTGTAGGCATTTTAATCGGTTCTGTTTCCATAATATCAGAAGCAATTCATTCGGGCATGGATTTGCTGGCGGCAATTATTGCCATGTTTTCAGTCAAAAAATCTATCATTCCCGCGGATGATGTTCATCCCTTTGGTCATGGAAAAGTCGAAAGCATCTCCGGTTTGGTGGAAGCAGTGCTTATTTTTGTGGCCGCGTTCTGGATTATTTTTGAGGCCGTGAAAAAAATAAGCTCTGCACAGGCAGTGGAATCACCTGGCTGGGGGGTTGCCGTCATGGTCGCATCCACGGTCATCAATTTTATTGTTTCCCAGAGACTTTTTAAGGTGGGCAAGGAAGCTGAATCTATCGCCCTGCAGGCTGATGCCTGGCATTTACGCACTGATGTTTATACCTCGGCAGGCGTCATGTTGAGTCTCGCCATAATCTGGATTGCTCATTTCATTTTTCCTAAACCGAATATTCATTGGCTCGATCCTGCAGCCGCTATATTTGTGGCTGTATTTATTTTGCGTGCGGCGTATCATTTAACCTCTCAAGCTCTGCGCGATTTAATGGATGTCAAATTGCCCGCGGAAGAAGAGGCCATGATTCGCGATATTATTGCCAGCCATAAACCCGCTGTTCACGGGTTTCATCAATTGCGAACGCGCAGGGCCGGTAATTTTCGTTTTATTGAATTCCATATTAAAGTTGGTCCCAAAATGACCGTGGCAGCATCTCATAATATAACCAAAGAAATGAAGCAAAGCATTCGGGAAAAATTCTCTGATTGTGTCATTACAATTCACATTGAACCATGCGAGGGCAAATGCACGGAGGATTGTGTTGCCGGATGTTTATTGGCTGAAGAAAAAAGACCGCGATTGGCAACGTTATCTTAGGGCAACAACCAGTAGTTGTTTTTAACCGGGGATGGAGGGTGTTCTATGGACAAGAATCAAAAAGCATACCTGGAAGAAAAGTTTGGCAATCGCGCCAATTTTAATGAAATGGAGCGCGTATTATACAGCCATGATATAGCGGCGATACCTTCTCTCATTGCGCCGCTCATCGGCAAAACCGTTCCCGACGCGGTTGTTCAGCCCCAAAACGAAGAAGAGTTGGTCAATCTGGTTAATTGGGCCAGGCAAAATAATATTGCTCTAACTCCGCGGGGAAAAGCTTCTTCCGGCTATGGCGGAGTCCTGCCTGTCAAACAAGGTATCGTCGTTGATTTTTTTCGTCTGAATCAAATTTTATCCATAGATAAGCAAGCGCAGACAGTGACGTGTCAGGCCGGTGTTGTTTGGGAAAAAGTTGATGCCGCGTTGGCTAAAGAGGGGCTGACGGTAAATCTTTATCCATCCAGTTATCCTGGTTCTACTGTCGGCGGCTGGCTGGCGCAAGGCGGAGCGGGCTTCGGTTCCTATCAATACGGCTGGTTTCGTGAAAATGTCGTTTCTGCCCGTGTGGTTCTACCCGATGGTTCGGTGCGCATTTTTAACGGTGCCGATCTGGACTTAATCGCCGATGCGGAAGGAACAACCGGTTTTATTATCGATTTAACCATGAAAGTCCAGCCTAAAGAAAAACTCGAAATTATTGCAATTGGTTGCCCGGAAGCTGAAGCTCTCCAACAGATTGTGGAAGATATAGTGAAAGCGGATTTACCTTTATGGTCTCTGGTTTTCATCAATCCCCGGATGGCGGAAATGAAAAATCGTTCGCCACTTATGGAACATAACGGGCATCCTGTCGAAGAAAGGGTGCTTTTGCCTGCTTCCTATGTGGCCACGATAGCTTTTCATAAAAAAGATGCAACACCAGTTATGGCAAAGCTGCAAGAAATTTTGCGCCGCTGTCAGGGTGAAATATTAAGTGAGCGCATAGCCGAACATGAATGGAAAAACCGCTTTAAAATTATGGTGGTCAAACGCCTTGGTCCCAGTCTGGTGCCGGCCGAAGTCGTCATACCACTTTCCCGATTGGGCCGCTTCATGGCGGAAGTCGAAAATAAAATCAATCAACCTGTCGTTAAAGAAGGTACGGTTATCCGCAAAGGCAAGGACGGAAAACCGGAAGTCGTTATTCTGGGATTCATTCCCGCCGATCAGCGCAAATTCAGCTACAATTTTGTTTTCAGTCTTTCGTTATCCATCATGAAAATTGCCGAAAGAAACGGTGGCCGAGCATACTCTACCGGGTTGTATTTCAAATCTAAAGCCGAAAAAGTATTAGGAGCCGACAGGGTAGCCAGGTTAAAAGCTTTTAAAAATAAGATCGATGAAAAGGGCATTTTCAATCCCGGAAAGGTCATCGGCTATAGTCTTATGGATAGCGCCATGATTATCGGCAATGCTTTTGAGCCGCTGATTCGGCCTTTCGGCAATTACGTAATCACGCATATCGGAGAGAGAAAAAATTACCCTGTAAGTGACATCCCTGCGGATGTGGTCTGGTATGCGTACAGCTGTTCTCAATGCGGTTACTGTGTGGAGGAGTGCGATCAATTTTACGGCCGTGGCTGGGAGAGCCAGAGTCCTCGCGGCAAATGGTATTGGCTGAGGGAATATCTGGAAGGAAGAGCCAAGTGGAATCAGGCGCAGGTTGATACTTTCCTGGTTTGCACAACCTGCGAGCTCTGTAATTTGCGCTGTTCGGCAGCTCTGCCCATAGAGCCTTCCTGGATGAAACTACGCGGTAAGCTGATCAATAAGGAAAAGCGAATGACATTTCCTCCTTTTGAAATGATGGCCGAAGCGCTTCGTTCCGAAGGCAACATTTGGGCCGGTTACCGCAAAAACAGGGCAGACTGGTTTCCGCAGGACCTTAAGGCCAAACACGGTCCCGGTCACAAAGCGCCGGCAATGTATTTTGCCGGATGCACGGCAAGCTATGTGGAACATGACATTGCCATAGCGGCTGTAAGACTGCTCGACAAAGCGGGTGTTGATTTTACATATGCTGGTGAACCGGAGAATTGTTGCGGTACACCCATGCTGGTAGCAGGCAAATGGGACCTTTTTGCGGATATTATGCGCAAAAACATTGAAGTTGTAAAACAAACCGGGGCAAATACGGTTATTGCCTCCTGTCCGGCTTGCGATATGATGTGGCGTAATGTTTATCCGGAGTGGGCCAGGAAATTGGACATTGATTACAATATAAAAACCAGGCACTACTCTGAAATTATAGCCGAGAAAATCAAATCCGGTGAATTTGTCTTTCCCGCCAATAACATGCAGCCGGTAAAAGTGACCTGGCATGACTCCTGTCATATCGGGAGAGGATCCGGTGTTTATGAACCGCCCCGCGATTTGATCAAGGCAATTCCCAATGTGCAATTTGTGGAAATGGAACATAACCGCGAGGAAGGCCGCTGTTGCGGTAGTGTTCTGACTTTGATTAAAGATCCCTCTATAGCCGCCGATATCGGTAAAACAAGACTTGATGAAGCAGTGGAAGTCGGTGCCCAAAAGGTATTGGCGCTGTGTCCTTGCTGTCAGGTGCAATTACGCGTAGCCGCGAAAAAGAAAAATATACCGGTGGAAATCGTGGATTTAGCGCATCTGGCCGGCAATGCTCTGGGGTATGATTTCCCTGATCCTAATCCTGATGTTCATAGTCAGTGGGGTGTTTTTGATGCCTTTATATCGCTGATGACCCCGCAGGGTTTTGCCAAACTGATGAGTTCGATGTGGCCGCAGTTGATCGATGCCATGCCCTTCGGTATGGGGCCGATGATGCGGGCAATGGGTAAAATTCCCGGCGCCCTCAATTTAATGAAACCCATGTTTCCCGTTTTGTTCCCCAAACTGCTGCCGATGATGCTGCCGAAGGTAATGCCGGTTATGCTCGAGAGAGTCGCAGCCCTGATTCCCATGCCCGATTACATGCGTGAGCAGATGCCGGAGCTGATGCCTAAGGTTATGGACAACCTGATGCCGCACATGATCGGTGATGTTGTGCCGCTGGTAACCCAACCGATGATTGATTACCTGACGGGCAAGAATAGATAGAATGCTGCTTATGGAAAATAAAAAATCACTCAAAGAGTCCCTGAAAAATTACGAGGCCATAATCAATGAAATTGAAGATGGCGTTGGCGAAACTGATCTCAAGGGAAACCTGATTTTTATCAATAACGCCGGATGCAGAATGTGGGGGTATGTCCGTGAGGAAATCGTCGGCACCAACTATCAATCGTATATAGACAAAGATGGAGCTAAACTGCTGCGTCTTGCGTACAATGAAGTATATCAAACTCAAATGCCGGGCAGGTTTCTTCATGAAATTATCAGAAAGGATGGCACGCTCAGGGTAGTTGAAGATTCCGTATCCTTGATTCGAAACGCTGATGGAGCCATCATCGGATTCCGTGCCGTGCAACGGGATGTGACCGACCGTGAGGAATCGGGGAAAAAGCTGGCTGAACATAGGGGGCGGTTGGAGACTATATTTGAAACCGTCAAAGATGCCATCATTATGGTTAATCCTGAGTTAAGAGTCATTGAAGCCAACAAATCGACGGAAAGTCTTTGTGGAATAGTTGACAAGGAAATTACCGGCCAGATATTCTCCGATTGTCTCAATCAATGTAACAAGACTTGCTGTGATGTTCTGAAACAGACGCTTGAGCAGAAAATAACCATCACGGAATATCGAATTGAATGCGGCCACCAAAAGCGCGATCAACAACTGGTCAGCGTAAACAGTTCGCCTCTTATTGATAATCAGGGTAATTTCACGGGAGCTGTTCTGGTTATCAGAGATATCACCCTGCTTCGGGATCTCGAAAGAGAGCTAGGAGAGAGACACCGTTTTCAGAACATCATTGGGCGCAGCAAAAAAATGCAGGACATTTACAGACTTTTAGAAGACTTGGCCAATCTGGAAACAACAGTATTAGTCACAGGAGAAAGCGGAACGGGTAAAGAACTCGTTGCCAAGGCGCTTCATTACAGCGGACAGAGATCCTTCCATCCCTTTGTAGCCGTAAATTGTTCAGCTCTTGCGGAAAGCCTTCTGGAGAGTGAGCTCTTCGGTCATGTACGAGGAGCGTTCACGGGCGCTATAAAGGACAAGCAGGGACGCTTTGAAGCAGCTAATGGCGGGACTATTATGCTCGACGAGATCGGTGATATATCTCCTCTCATTCAGCTCAAGTTGCTCAGGGTATTGCAGGAAAAAGTATTTGAACGGGTAGGGGAATCTGTCCCCCAGAAAGTCGATGTGCGGGTTATTGCCTGTACAAATAAAAATTTGAAAGAAAAGGTCAGGAGGGGTGAATTCCGGGAAGATCTTTATTACCGTCTTATGGTTGTGGAGGTGGCCCTGCCGCCACTACGGGATCGTCTGGAGGATTTGCCGCCTTTAATTGATCATTTTCTTCACGCATTTAATGAAAGGTTTCAAAAGGATATTGAAGGAGTATCACAAGAAGTGCTCAATAAATTCATGTTATATTCCTGGCCGGGAAACGTCAGGGAGTTGGAGCATACCATCGAACATGCCTTTATCCTCTGCAGGGGTAAGGTGATTACCCTGGAACATCTGCCTACCGCAATTCGAGACTCTATCGAGGCAGATAAAATAAAAACCAACGGCAAACAATACGCCAAAAAATTTACCGGCGAAGAGAAGATTCTTGAGGCCTTAGACAAAACCGATGGGAATAAGGCCAAGGCTGCTCGTCTTCTGGGCATTAACCGTCGTACTCTTTACCGTAAAATCAATAAAAAACAACCCCCCCCTCGACTTAAACCGTGGCATGTCACACATTGATGCAGCCACACATATGTGTCATGCCACGGTTTAAATTGTCCTCCATACTATTTTATTCAATTAATGATATTATTAATAATTATTTTATTCTAGGCTTGAGCCATTCTGGCATATATCGTGTAGAAGTTCTTATTCTTAATTAAAATTAAATCACAATTGTTCATAACTTCAAAGAAATGCGTTAATACAAGAAAATATCTTGACAGTCCATCAATATTAATATATTTCTTTAGACAATTTGTTTTAAGACAGTTAACAGAAAAAGACCTGCTTTAACAATTTTTTTAAAAGGAAGGAGTAGAGAGTATGCAAGTAAAGTTTAGTGTCTTATTTCAACGGTTTCGATATGCAGCATCATTGATGATTCTGTTTTCAGCTCTTGTCTTGATTGTCGGCTGCGGTGGCGGAGGAGATGATCCGGCACCGTTGCCTACCAACAAAACAGTCAGCACGGCTTTCGGCGACGTCAGGGGCACCACGGCTGACGATGTTTGGGTATGGAAGGGCATTTCTTATGCCAAGCCGCCTGTGGCAGAGCTTCGCTGGAAGGCGCCCGTGGATCCTACTCCCTGGACCGGCGTACGGGATGCCACGACATCAGCCAGCGCGTGTACTCAGCAGATATATGATCAATACTGGCGCTCTTCTCCCACCTTTACGGGAAGCGAAAACTGCCTGTATCTGGACATCTACGCTCCCCGCACAACAGCCACGAATCTTCCCGTCTATTTTTATATCCACGGCGGATCAAATAATTTCGGTTCAGCCACGCAATATAACGGAGCGGCACTGGCCAAGCGGGGAAACATGATCGTCGTATTCGTCCAGTACCGTCTGGCGGCTCTGGGCTTTTTAACTCACCCCTCACTCAGGACAAGCGGAACAGACGAGGACAAATCTGGAAATTACGGCACACTGGATCATCTCAAGGCCTTGACCTGGGTTAAGAACAACATTGCCGCTTTTGGCGGTGATCCGAACAAAGTCATTATCGGCGGGCAGTCAGCCGGGGCACACAATGTCATGAACCTGGTTGTATCGCCCAAGGGAGCTGGTCTCTTCCGGGGGGCCATGGCACAAAGCGCCGCCATGGATCCTTTTACGGTGATTGCGGCGGATATGATGACCAACACGACTATCGACGGACTTTTGATCAGAGACGGTCTGGCCGCTAATGCGACTGCAGCGGCCGCTTACCGCGCCGGTATGACCAATGCGCAGATCGAGACCTTCCTGAGGAGCAAAACCGCCGAGCAGATAATGGAATCCCGCAGGGATGGGACGGGCGCCGTCGGCAGCGGCACCATGCCTACACATTCGGCGATTCGGGACGGCGTTGTCATCCGCGACAATACCTGGACCGGCGCCATTGCCGCCGGTACCTATAATAAGGTTCCCGTTGTCATTGGCAGCACTGAATATGAGTGGAAGGATTTTATGCCCGTTTATGGCGCCGCCGTTAAGCTTTATTCAGGCGGTACAGTCCCCTCCAGTTCTTATTCCTGGCTGGATCTGTTCAAGGTCATCGGTGTCGGCGGCACGCTGGCCCTGACCGATGTTCTTCCCACTCAGACTGACAGGAATTTGTATGAAGTTATCGGAAGTTTGAAGTCCCGCCAGTGGAAAGCGACCGGTGTTGATGTTATCGCCCGGGCGCTGAAAACAAACGATGCAGCTAACGGTGTCTATGCCTTTTTCTTCAAATGGAAAGGCGGCGGTGATCCCGCCCGGGCGGACTTTGCCACCCTTTTCGGCGCCGCCCACGCCATGGACATCCCCTTCTTCCACGGAAGAACTGAAGATGGCTGGAATTATTCTTTTACCGCGGCAAACAAGGCGGGCAGGGAAGCCCTTCAGGGAGCCATGATGGACTACCTTATATCTTTCGCCAAAACGTTGGATCCCAACCCGGCCGGTTCTACGCTGCTTGCCTGGCCGCAGTGGAGCAACACCGCCGGCGCGACGAAGGCCATCACTTTTGACGCCAATCTCACCAATTATTTGTTGACCTACGATACGACCGAAGAAACCCTGGTTGGTCTGGCTCCGGAGATTACAGCGGCAAAAGCGGCCTACCCCAATGCCGCAGCTGTATTTACCATATTCGGTATGTAGATTAATTATCATGATTAAAGCGGGGGGAAGCGTTGAACGCTTCCCCCTTTCCTATTGCAACATTTGCCCAATAAAGGTAACGTAAAAATAAGTTTTATTGAATGAGAGGGCTTCCGCCTGCAGGCGGAAGCCCTCTCATTATGGAAGGCGGTTCAAAGACAGCCAATACAGTAATTAGTTCCAACTCACACTTAATACCAGTCCAACCGATTATCAATTATCCGGCAAGCAAAGTAAAAAATAAAACCATGATTTAATAAATCACTTTGGCATAATCACAACAATTATCTCTGATTTCTAACCGGCTGTCATCCCGGAAATAAGGATTGTCATGGCCGGTTATTTTTAATCATGGAAGCAGGTGTTCAATTTGGTCTGTAAAGGAGAGGACAAAAGACATGAATCAATTCAGGAAAATTGCTTTGCTTATTTGTGCTTTAGCCTTAATGGTCATGGTTCCGGGAAGTATAGCCGGCCCTGTTAGCGATAACAGGGAATTAATGATTCTTTTTACTCACGATCTGCACTCTTATTTTCTGCCGCACCGCGTTTTAACTGAGCAAGGTAATCAGATGCAAGAGGGGGGTATGCCAAACTGGCTTATCTGATTAAAGGGGAGCAGATATTACAGAGAAATAAAATCATCGTGGTTGATGCCGGAGATTTTTCCATGGGCACGCTTTTCCACACATCTTTACTGCAAGAGGCATCCGAACTCAGGCTTATGGGGAAAATGGGCTATGATGTAGGTAACGTTCGGCAACGCCATTACCTATGGAGCGTTGTTTATCGGATTTATTCTCCTGTGCGCTTTGGTATTCTTAGTCTGGCTGGTTATTAGAAAAATCAGATCATCGGGCAAGATTAAATAAAAATAAAGCTTGCCGATGAGATGTTTTGTTCCCTGTTGCCGGTACTTGGATTAAAGGTCTTTATCAAATCATGGTCAGATTCCACTGTTGATAACATCTACTAATGAGCAATTTTGGTGGATGAAATATTTTGAGGATTTGTGTTTGAAATGTTTGTCCAACGAAAAGCTCAGCCGGAGCGGCCCCGCGGGCCGCGATCGGCTGGAGCGACGGGTTAAACTTTTTTATTTTCTTATTAAGCCCCTATCCAAACGATAATTATAGACGGCTGTTTTGGCTTGACCATAACTGAACCCAAGTGATTCTAGATAGCGTATGCAGTCTTGCGGATTCTTCTGCGTCGCCTGAAATTTGTTAAGTAAGGCCGAATACTGCTCACGACTGCCACGTATTTTGCCTTTAGCATTACCATTGTGGTGAAGATATACATAAGCACCGTTTTTGGCCTGTTCATAAGATGCACCAGCGTTAATTAAAATTCTTTCGCACTCAACCTGGCTCAATTGTTTTGATATGGCCGAATGTTCATTCAATACCCTATTGTATTCATCTTGTGAAAAGCGTTGAATGAGTTTTGTCATATTGATTTTCCTCGCAGATGACGCATGATGCTAAATATTCATTCAACTCTGCTAAATTTCTTATCTAATGCCCAGTGAACTTCGCCAATACGTATTCTTGCGCCAGCAAGCAATTGTTCACAAACAACCTCAACCTTTGTTTTGTTCTCAGCAACTGGTTCTATAAATATTGCGATTTTTCTGTCGTGGGCCATGCCAAGAGAATCAATTCTAGCTGCCACCGACATTGGAATTTTTCCATATATGAAGTTTTCTGATCTATGCTCTTCAATGTCAAATGCATTAATTTCTTTTAATACTTCAGGCATTGCTGCCCAAATTGCAGATGACGATGCTGCGTAAGTTTGTATTTCACCTTTGCCTTTGGCATTTTTTACACTTTGGACACCAGAACAGGCTACCAACAAAAGCAGGACAATAATAACAAATAGCAAATTCAAATAGCGTTTCATTAAACAAGACCTCCTATTTATTTTTTTGTTTAACGAAAAGCTAAGCCGGAGCGGCTTTAGCGACTGGTTAAACGAACCATTATTTAATCGTTGATAATTGAATTTCTTTCCTATCTCCAGACTTTAATATTTCAACTTTTATACGATCACCTTTATTGAACTGACTGACACCCTTACCTCTAATAGAGAGAGATTGCTTCACTTTAATTTGATAAAACTCACCCCAGCCAGCTCTTCCATAATATATATAGCCAGTGGCCGTGAAATCATCAGGAAATGTGATTCGCATATCTTGATTTGGTAATATTTTGTGTATTCTCAAGAAATGATAAACTTCCTTCGGAATGGTAATGGGATGAGCACCATATTTCAAAAAGGACATATTGATTGTGAAACGGAAAGATATGTGATCAAGATTTGCTATAAGTTTTTCCAACTGTGGTTTGCTTAGCTTGTCAATCTCCTTCATTATCTCATCAATATCCATTGCATCCCTCCAAGGTGTTTAAAGATAATAAAAATGATCACTGTAGATTTTTCAATTCATAATTTTGTCATAAATCATTGTTTAACGACGAAATCAGCCGGAGCGTAGCGATCGGCTGTATTGACTTTGTTAGCCGTTTCTTTTTTTCTTTATACTTGCTCTAATTATTTCTGTTTTAGTCTTGAATTTCGGATTTTTTACATCAATATCTTCAGCTTTAACTGGTCTTTTAGCTTTCATCATGCTGGCATGTATGGGTGCTGCAATCCCCATAACCACTCGGATGAATTTCTTTCTTGGTACTAGTTCTTCATTAAACACATCATGGTATAGCTCTTTGCACCGCGCAGCCACTTTGTCATCAGCAAAAGTTATTTCTCCAGTCTGATGTGCAAAGATATTTCTGATTTTCCTTATTAAATGTAAGTCCCGTCTTTGAAGCGGTGCTAGGTATCCTAATCCGTATGCCAAATCAATCCGAGATGAAAAAGTTGCTAACGGGCCTGAACCGTCAAATAGTTCTTTAAATAGCTTTTCATCTTGAATGAGGACTTTTTGAAGTAATTTAGCCAGCTCATTTTCTAAGTATGCTGCGGCAGTTAACACACAACCACGATCACTTTCCCTGCCAAGCAAATCATGCAGCTCAAGAACAATATCTGGAATTATCGGAGCTTTAATACCAGCGTCCTTAAATGCCGCTGAAATGGTCGCTTTGATAGTTTCTTTTTCCTTTATTTTATCGTCATTTTTAGTTTGAGTTAATAGATGATCTAAGTACTGATCCAATAATTCAATTAATCTAATTTCAATACCTTTTTCTGTCATTTGTGTAATCCATTCTTATGGTTAACGCTCCGCATAACCGGCTGGCAATGGAGCGCAGCGGAATTGCCAGTCCGAGTTTATGCGGTTGTTAGCTTTTCAAGGTTATATAGCACATGGGATAGATAATAGACTCTTATTCCAACTGTTTAATGACAATTCGATCAGGGACTTTCTCGCCAGCTTTCAATTTCCCTACGTATGTTATTACTGTAAGATTATCATTGGCTTGATAACGCCACATATTCCCTTTAACCGTGTCAAGTACAAGTACCTCATCATGCGCACCTGGATTTACAACAACAGCTTTGTAACGACCAGGCAAATTTATAACCAAAAAGATTAATGTAATCAAAAGGAAGAAAACCATGAGCACCGTCATTAAAATATGACGGGGGAATTTATTTCTATTTCCTTTGTCTTTTTGGTTTTCGTCATCTGAATCCGGTTTGTCTAATCCTATAACCATATGCCTATCCTCCAAGTTGTTTATGGCTAACTATCAGTAAATGTACCAAGAATTACATTGAAAAGCTATACATGTATAATCATAATAGATCATCTCTTTAAAAACCAGACGGAGGAGGCAACATGACTTATCAAAAGGCTGCATTCAGTATTTTAAAAGAAAATGGACAACCCTTGGCCCTTAAAAAAATTGCTGATATTGCGCTTGAAAAACGCATGGTTAAAAGTAAAGCAAAAAATCCAAAACGCTCATTCACTGAAACAATTTTAAAAAACTGTAGAGGGAATATATATAACTTTCCAGAGTTAATTATCATTACGGCTCCAAGAGGGAAATTTGTCGTGCTAAGTGAATGGCTATAAGGCACCCCATGGAATCATTGGTTACTACCTTTATTGCCTTTGAGCCATCAAAAAGCTAATAATTAATATACTTGGCTAGTTTTTTCCGATTTTCTGTACAATCCTACTCTATTTAAGTAAGAATGAAAAGGGAATCATTATCATAAAATCAAACATAATCGAATTTTCACCGTTGGGTATTTTGTGGTAATAAAGACCAAAAGCCAAGTTGGTAAAATATGGAAAATTTGTCCTGCTACCATCAAATGCTCCGCAATACTAATTTATCATGGTCAATGATTATCAGTTCTAATCATGCACTCATCATCATAATTCAATTTTAACGATAACAGGAAGATATAAGTAAAAAAGACAATTACTGATTTTTCAAGATCGCCAAAACGACGGATTCACTGACTCTCTACCTACAAGTCAAGGGTTTTCGATTTGGAATTGAAGTGAAGATTGCCACTTATCGTCGGCACAATTTTAATATGATACTGTAATTAACCAGTTACAGGTGGCTGCCGACTGAAATCGTGAACATAGGTACGGTTCCATGTAGGGCTTATGACCAGTTCATTGATGCAAACGTGCCGGGGAAGACGTGCCACAAAAAGGATGGTCTCACCCAGGTCATCCGATTTCAGCATCTTTGCCTTCTCTTCATTACTGAGGGCATCGGGCCTCTTGTCGATGATGGGTGTCCATACCTCCGCTGGACAAATCGCACATGCCCTTATCCCGTAAATGCATTCCTCGATATTGATGCTTGCATTCATAGCGAGCAACCCATGCTTTGCGGCACAGTATGCCGGTCCCGTAATGTACGAATAAAAGCGGCCAGCCCAGGAGGAAATATTGATGATCAGGCCGTCTTTCTGTTTTCTCATGATGGGTATTACCGCTGAAGCACAGTAAAATGCACCATTCAAGTCAATACCGATAACCTGATTCCATTTTTCCGGTGTAACTATGCCCCAGTGCCGCTCCGTTACGTTCGTTCCTGCATTGTTGACAAGAATGTCGAGCCTCCCATAGGCCTCATAAATGCGATCGGCGACGTCTTGAACAGCCTTCTCGTCCGAAACATCCAGGATTTCTATTTTGGACTCTCCGCCATTTTGCTTTATGATGTCGGCTGTTTCCTGAAGAGCCTCTCTCCTTCGCCCGGAAAGAACTACTTTTGTACCATTTTTAGCAAGCGCGATAGCTCCTGCCTGTCCGATACCCGTTCCTGCGCCCGTTACCCATGCTACTTTGTCGTTTAATGACTCCAGCATATATCCTCCTTGTTTGATTTTATTAGATGGATTGGATAATCCGTTCCCTGCCCATTCTTACCAGGTACCTATATACTCGAAGTCACCTTTATTTTACAAGACTTCATATCAGCAACTTTTACTGACTTATGCGGATTACTGAGCAAAACAGCCGGATTCTACGTGCACTGAAAATATGCTCACAAATCAATACTATGTTTCCAAGAGAAAGCTTGAATGATTTTCATTGCCTCAAAATTGAGGACTACAGGAAGGACTCCATTTGGAAGTGGATCAAATTCAGGGGAAAAGATCAGCGGATGTCTTCAACCTTCACTGCAACTGCTGTCTCCGGTGGTATTGGAATAAATATCCATCCCATGATTCCATGAAGACCGTAGAGGCATTCAGTTCCTCCTCCGCACTGACAGAAGTTACGGTGCAGTCATCGCCAATGCTGATTTAATCAATAATGCGCCTGCCAAGATCGTTGTCCATACAGCTCTTGTTGCTGATATTCACTAACCTGTCAAAAGTTCAATTTTTACTGCGCGACACTGAGAAGCTCATGCGCCTTCTTCAACCATTCCGAAATGCCAATTTCCTGCGGGCACACGGCCTCACACTCACCGCATTCGAGACAGCGGTCTCCCCGTTGTTCCGCCTTCA
>Ga0209429_10001115_pt1 | contig 17196 bp, 17 predicted proteins | sample BarGraNGADG00212_3_FD_184493 | JGI IMG/M metagenome (GOLD analysis project Ga0209429, IMG submission 184493) | Arctic peat soil microbial communities from Barrow, Alaska - Barrow Graham LP Ref core NGADG0004-212 (SPAdes) (version 2) | ecosystem: Environmental > Terrestrial > Soil > Wetlands >...
GCCAAGCGCGGCAACCAGACCTGAAATAAAATAAATTAAAAGGAACTTTTTCCCGCCAACTCGACGCTCAAGTTCAGGTCCGAAGAAAAACAAGAACATCATATTGAAAAGAATGTGTAGCCCGTCGGCGTGCAAAAACATGTGAGTAATCAGGATCCAGGGACGTGTAAAAATATCAGATGGAACAAGTGCGAAATACGAAAAATAAGTATATTTGCCAATGATAATCTGGATAACAAAAGAAATGAGACACAGTATAAGGATCGTTAAAGAGTAATTACTTGTAATTACTGATGCAATATGTTTTAAATTTCTAATAATAGGGTTTGGTCTTTTTCTTATTACGTTATCTGGTTTATATAATATTCCCGTTTCATTCACCCTTTCTTTGTATGCAGAAAGTCCGGAACAATTATGCGATTCAGGAAGCCGGTGACTATAACAATAAGATCCACCGCAAAATTTGCATGTAAAGGGCATCGGTTCCTTGAAACCGCAGTAAAAACATTCTTTTGTCATTGATATTCTTCCTTTTCGTTATGGGACGACTACAACCTTCAAAGAGTTGCCTGCCCCACCAGCGATCATAAAACCTTTCTGGATATCTTCCAGCCGTACTATGTCAGTGATCATATCCTTTACATTTATCATTCCATTCTTTATTAATACCAGAGCCTCTTCCAGATCAACAGGAGCTGCGCCATAACTGGAAATAATGCTTAATTCATTTCTCCAGAAATCTTCAACAGGGATCATGATGTTCTTATTAGGGATGGCAAAAAGCATTATTATTCCTTTGCGGTCAATGTAACGAAATGCCGCTTCAAAAGCAGGCATAGCCCCGGTGCACATAATTATCCTGTCAGCTTTTATAGCAGGTTCTTCATTTGCATTGAATACTTCATCTGCCCCGAATTGCTGTGCCTTTTCCAATCTATATTCGTTGATATCAGTGGCAATGACTCTTGCTTTTTTAGATTTTGCCACAGCGATGTTCAAAAGACCTGAGATCCCTGAGCCCATGACCAGAACAGTCTGCCCTTGCCGTACATCGATTATCCTCTGAGCCCTTACCACGCATGCCAGGGGCTCGATCATTGTCCCCTCTTCATACGAAACATTTTCAGGAAGCAGGTAAGTTCCATTTTCCACATTTAGTTCTGGGATCTTTACATACTCACTAAATCCTCCCGGGTCGTAATTACCTTTATGCAGCGTTTCGCAGGCTGTATGGTTCCCGGAAAGGCAATGCTTGCATGTGTTGCACGGGACATGGTGGCTCACAAAAATCCTTTGGCCGATCTTAAATTTATCTGATCTTGATTCTACGATCTCACCTGTCATCTCATGACCCAGTACGCGCGGAGCTTTCTTGATCCTGTACCATTCCATTAGGTCAGTTCCGCAAATGCCTGAGGCTTTCATTTTGACAAGGATTTCCCCTTTTTTTAATTGAGGTTTTGGTCTTTCCTCTATCCTGATATCGTTGTTATTATAATATACGGCTGTTTTCATGTTTATTTTGAGCCTTTGTAAATCTCGAAAGCCTCAGCTAAAGGCTTCTTATCGTGCACTATTGCTCTTACTGCTTTTATCATACCAACGGGAGAATCGCTCTGGAAGATATTGCGTCCCATATCTACACCGATGGCACCATTGGATACTGCGTCATATGCCATTTGCAGCGCTTCTTTCTCAGGCAGTTTCTTTCCGCCTGCGATAACCACCGGGACATTGCCGCAAGCTTCAACAACTTTTTTGAAATCCTCAGAATAATAGGTCTTTATGATATGCGCGCCGATCTCAACGCATATTCTTGAGGCAAGGCCAAGGTAACGTGCATCTCTTACCATCTCTTTACCTACGGCTGTAACAGCAAGGACAGGGATACCGTATTTTTCACCTTCATCAACAAGTTTTGACAGGTTTTGTATAGTTTCTTTTTCAAATTCCCCACCCACATATACTGAACAGGTGATCGCGGATGCATTGATGCGAATTGCATCTTCGATGCATGTCGTTATGACTTCATTGGACAATTCCTTCAGAATGCTCTGCCCGCCTGAAACGCGCAAAATTATTGGTATATCTACAGCCGGGTCGATCCAATTCCTGATAGCTCCTCTTGTTATCATTAAAGCATCAGCGTATGGCAGCAAGGGTTCAACTGTCTCGCCAAGTTTGGAAAGCCCGGTAGTTGGGCCCTGGAAATAACCATGATCAACAGCAAGCATTACGCAACGCCCTGTTTTGGGCTTAATAATTCGTGAAATCCTGTTCTTCATTCCCCAGTTCATTTTCAATTCCTCCTATTTTTATTCAGGCTTTATCAGCAAATAACCTTTTTTAATGAGCCAGTGATGGAATTCATAGGTGGTATGCAGGCAGTTCTCCTGACATATTTCCCTCAGGTCATTATTATCTGTAGAGTCCTGCACTTTCTTATTCATCATCAACTGTACAGGACATTGGATGTCATTACAGTATTCTCTTCGTTTATATTCTACAAATCCTTCGATTGGCACAATCACAAAGATGTTTATGGATACTTAAAATTTTCGCACCAATTAAAACTATATACCCCAACTGACATTTAAGCCTCCGCAGGGCTCGTGGTCTAGTCGGCTATGATATCGCCTTTACATGGCGGGGATCCGGAGTTCGAATCTCCGCGGGCCCATTTTTTGTTTAATAAACATAATATTTATTAGGATAGAAATCTACATACGGACAATCGGGGAGAATTACATGGACTCATTAAATCTTGATAGCATTTTTAATCCAAAAAGCATTGCATTGATAGGAGCCAGTGACGAAGAAGGTTCTGTAGGCTATATTCTTATGAAAAATCTTACAGAAATGGGATATATTGGGCATGTTTATCCTGTTAATATTCGCAAATCGGAAATATTTGGCCTGAAAGCCTATCCATCAGTTTCTAAACTCCCTGAGATCGTTGATCTTGCAATAATTGCGACTCCTGCAAGTACAGTTCCCGATATAATAGAGGAATGTGGAACTTTCGGAATTAAAGGAATAATTATTGTTTCGGCCGGATTCAAAGAAGCAGGGGCTTCGGGTAAGATACTTGAAACAAGAATTCTTGAAATAAAAAATAAGTATGACATGAGGATCATAGGCCCCAATTGCCTGGGCATAATCCATCCTGACATCAATCTTAATGCAACTTTTATTCCAAAGAAACAAAAACCTGGCAGCATTGCATTCATATCCCAGAGCGGAGCCCTGGGATCAGCGATCCTTGATCTGGCAGCTCATGAGAATATAAAATTTAGCAATTTCGTTTCAGTAGGTTCAATGATAGATGTGAATTTCGGGGATCTAATTGATTATTTTGGTACAGATCCAAAAACAAGAAGCATTTTGATGTATATCGAGGGGATCACTGATGCCAGGAAGTTCATGAGTGCAGCACGGCACTTCTCACGCACAAAACCAATAATTGTAGTAAAATCCGGAAGATCCGTTGAAAGTGCAAAGGCAGCAGCTTCGCATACTGGATCAATAACTGGCGAAGATATGGTCTATGATGCAGCATTTAAACGAGCAGGAATTGTAAGGGTAAAGGATATCGCTGATCTTTTTAACTGTGCCGAAGCTATCGGAAAGCATCCCCTTCCCAGAGGACCAAACCTTGCTATAATTACAAATGCTGGAGGGCCTGGCGTAATGGCTTCCGATGCGATCATAACCCTGGGTGGTAAACTTGCCCAATTGGATAATGCAACGATCGAAAAGTTAAACAGCATTCTTCCCCCTCACTGGAGTAAAGGCAATCCCATCGATATACTGGGGGATGCAAAGGCGGATAGATATGAAGAGGCAGCGAAAGCTTGCTTCACTGATGAAAATGTTGATGGTGTTTTAATAATATATACTCCCCAGGGTGGTTCTGATCCGGCTGAAATAGCAGAAAAAATATTGGATCTTTACAGAAAGAACAATTTTTCCAAGCCATATCTAACTTCTTTTATGGGATATGAAGATGTAGAAAAGGCAAATCAAATTCTTACTGAAAATAACGTGCCGACTTATTCCACACCTGAACAGGCAGTTGCAACGTACATGTATATGTATCAATACAAACGCAACCTTGAGCTATTGTATGAAACTCCGGTAGAGTTGCCAGTTGATAGCGTTCCTCCAAAACAACCCCTGTTGTCTATTATTCGAAATGCTGTAAAAGAGGATCGATATATATTGGCAGAAACCGAATCAAAAAAGTTTCTTGAATATTATAATATCCCAACTGTAAAGACAAACGTGGCGAAAACTGGAGATGAAGCTGCTTTATTTGCTTTACAAACTGGCTATCCAGTAGCTGTTAAGATCCTATCACCGCAAATAACTCATAAAACAGATGTAGGAGGGGTCAGGCTTGATATCAATTCTGAACCTGAACTCAGGTTGGCTTTTAATGAGATAATTCAAAGCGCTAAAGAGCACAATCCGGATGCACAAATTCAAGGAGTTACTGTACAGAAAATGATCACTAAAAAGGGTATTGAAATAATTCTTGGCGCAAAGACAGATTCTCTCTTTGGCCCGGTGATCATGTTTGGACGAGGGGGAATTGATGTTGAAATATACAAAGATGTTGCTATCGGGCTTTTACCACTAAACCAGACACTTGCAAGAAGAATGATGGAAGAAACAAAGGTATACAAACTTCTCAAAGGCTATAGGAATCGTCCACCTGCGAATATCAAACTCCTGGAAGAAATAATTGTTCGGTTTTCCCAGATGATGGTCGATTTCCCGCAGTTAAAAGAATTTGAGATCAATCCTCTTATTATTGACGAAAACGAAGCTTTCGCCCTTGATGCACGGGGAGTAATAAATAAAGAACAACTCCATTCAAAACCACATGATAATCTCGTAATAAGCCCTTATCCGGAAAAATATATATCTTTATGGAAGCTTCGGGATGGTCGAACTGTAATACTAAGACCAATAAAACCTGAAGACGAACCCTTATGGCTTGAGATGTTCCATAATTTCTCGCAAGAATCACTGCATTTCAGGTTGTTCCAGACCATAGTACAGCCCGCACATGAATACAGTGTCAGGTACTGCAATATCGACTACGATAGAGAACTTGCCATTGTGGCAGAGATAGAAGAAGAGGGAAAAAGGAAAATGCTTGGAGTTGTAAGACTTAACCTTGATTCTTCTGGAAAGTCGGGTGAGATATCTTTTATTGTAACAGATACATGGCATGGTCTAGGCCTGGGTTCTAAAATGGTTGATTATATGATCGAAATAAGCAAAGATAAAAACCTTGAGACTATCAATGCAATTATGTTACCCGATAATTATAAGGCGATCAAATTGCTTCGAGAAATGGGATTTACGATCGAATCAATGGATGACGGCACTCAAACAGCAACACTTGATCTGACATAAGATTTCAAAAATGATATATACAAACAAACAAATACTTTCAATAAATGGTGAATTTCATTGAAAAAATATGACCTGATAGTAATCGGTACAGGCTCCGGGATGAACTCTGTTGGCTCGATCCTTGAAAGGAATCCTGGTTTCAAAGTTGCTGTGATCGATAAGGATGATCCAGGCGGAATTTGCCTCACTCGCGGATGCATACCCTCCAAACTTTTGCTTTATCCTGCAGAACTCGTCAGGACAATTGGAACAGCAGGGAAATTCGGAATAGGTGTGGATTTGAAAAATATCGATTTCAATTTTATTATGGATAAAATGAGATCAATCATTTCAGAAGATATTGAATCCATTCGAAAAGGACTTTCCAGTGACCCGAATATTGATTATTATCACGATGTTGCACAATTTATTTCGCCATATACCATGAAAGTTGGCAATAAGACCATTACCTCAAAAATGATCTTTCTGTGTACTGGCTCAAAAACCATTATTCCGAAGGTAAAGGGATTGGAGGAAACAGGTTATCTCACAAGTGACACAGTATTGAAAATGACCAGTCTTCCACCAAATATTGCCATCATCGGGGGAGGCTACATAGCAGCAGAATATGGTCATTTCTTTTCTTCAATGGGAGCAAAAGTAACGATCATCGGACGAAATAATCAATTCATCCCTGAAGAAGAAACTGAGATTTCCCTGCTTGCAGAACGAGAAATGTCAAAGTTCATGGATATCTTCACAGGTCATGAAGTCGTGGAAATACAAAAAACAGCGGACGGCAAGAAAAAAGTTATTGCACAAAGCCAATCTAAAAAAGTAGATTTTATTGTTGATGAAATAATTATTGCCTCAGGACGGGGGCCTGATCATGAAATTCTACATCCTGATAAAGGGGGAATAAAAACCGACCCGAAAGGATGGATCATTGTAAATGAGTATCTTGAAACGACACAGCCCAATGTCTGGGCTTTTGGTGATGCGAATGGCAAATTTCTTTTTAAGCACGTCGCTAATTATGAATCACGGATCGTTTTTGACAATGCGATCATGAAAAATAAAGTCAAAGTTGATTATCATGCAGTCCCGTATGCTGTTTTTTCATATCCTGAGATCGCAGGTGTTGGAATGGGAGAAAGAGAAGCTATTGAAAAATATGGCCAGGAAAATGTGCTAATAGGCTTTGAGAAATATGAAGATACGGGAAAAGGCAAAGCTATGGATGTGAAAGATTATTTTGTGAAGGCAATATTGGAAAAAAATACGCACCGAATATTGGGTGCCCATATCATAGGCCCTTATGCATCTATCCTTATCCAGGAAATCGTAAACCTAATGTATACGAAAGAAGAAACATCAGGTCCAATCACCCAGGGAATGCATATCCACCCTGCATTAAGCGAGGTTGTACAGAGAGCTTTTTTTTCTTTGATGCCGCCGGAACATTACCATCATCTATTAGGGCTTATGGGGCTTGATCTAGAATAAAATGTCTCAAAAGCCAAAAAAGTACAGATGTACATGATAAAGAAAAGAATTGAAACGGGGAAAGGTTTATGAATAAACGGAAGTATTCTGAAGCCAAACCAAATTATTGGAGGATATAAATTACATGGGAAAAACAGGAATAACAAAATGGGGCAGGGTTAAGGGACGTAAAGGTAATATAATAATGGTTCCTGAAGCTGAACTTAGCCACAAGCGCCCAGGTCCAATGCAGCGATATACTTCTGATGGCCAAAAGCGCAAGAAGATAGCACGCTCACCAAAAGCCATTGTAAAGGGCTCATAACTTAATTTAGATGGATTGCCTCTGGCATCTATCTATTTCGGGTTTCCGATATGGAACTTGATCAATTCATTTTCAGTGATAATATCAATATATATTTCCATGATATTGGGAATCCTCTTCTGGATATATTATTCAAAATTTTAACCACTCTTGGAAGTGAGCCTGTCTATTTACTTATTGCATCGATTATTTTCTGGTGTTATGACAGGAGAATGGGAATTAGGGCAATGTATGTGATCATGTTTTCGGCTTATGTTGCGGTTCTTGCTAAAACCTTATTCGGCATGCCAAGACCTCCTGAGTATCTTCACAAGGTAACGGAGAATGATTTCGGATTCCCAAGCGGTCATGCGCTCGTATCATCGGGTTTCTGGGGTTACATGGGATTGCGAATCAGAAATAGCCGGATAATTATTGCCGGCGTTATTGCTGTTTTCCTGGTATCACTATCGCGGCTCTACCTTGGCGTCCATTATCCTGGAGATGTGGCTGGTGGCATTATTTTTGGCTTAACTGTCGCATTTGTGTTCTACAAGGGGGAAACTATTATTACCAGTTTATTTGAAAAACAAGATCGGACCATAAAATATCTTATAGCTTTATTTCTACCCGCAATACTTGTTTTAATAACATCTTTTCAGGGGGATATTGTTAAAGAACATATCGAATTGGGACTTTTGATGGCATCCATGGGAGTTGGTTACCTGATTGAAGAAGAAAAGATCAGGTTCCAGTATACAAAAAATAAAACTCATTTAATTAAAAGGGTGCTTGTCGGGATCGCTATCATGGGTACGATTTTCCTGGTATCGGAATTATTGTCCCTGACATATCCAGTTTTTGCATATATTAAATATGTGTTTCTTGGTTTTTCATCGGTATTTTTTGTCCCATTGGTCTTTACAAAGTTGGAACATTGTTACAATTAAACAATCATTTCCTGATGTCCTTTTCAAGCATTTTGCGTTTTTTCTGGATCGCTGAAATACTATATTTATAATATCCCCAAATAATAACTGAACATATCAACAGGAACCCGACAAAATATACTAGCATCTCTGTCATATCCTTATGATGATATTTCACCCTGATCTTTCCACGAGAAGCATTATTCCAGATGAGAACTTCTCTGCCTGACGAGTCCTGCGTGATATTGTCCGGTTTTGGCTGGATATATCCCAGGAACATAGTGCCTGCAGTGAAATTAACAGGCAGGACAACTCGTATTGTTCGGTTCAATGGAGGGAAATATGTAAAATCCTGCCCACCTGGCCCTGAATATGCCACATATCCTGAAAAATTAGAACTGAAATTAAAATGCGCATAATTTCCTACAAGCGTGTTGATTATTGAAATATTCACACTGGCGTTATTTCCCGAATAATCCACAGCAATAGGATTCTTGAACGTGGCAATATTATCTACTATCGGGTAGTCAAAAGATATCCTATCATTGATATTTTCTATGACCTGTGTTGAAGATACATTTAGATAAAAAATAGTGGTATTATTAAGGCCGGGAAGTTCATACCGTGAAGGGTCACCTGTTTTGACCTGCGGGTTTATACACCCCTGCAAAAGAACCAAAAGCAATAAAAGGAATATGACTGATCTCATTAATGCACCAGCTTAAAATACATCAAGACACCCCTTAAAGATTATCCTCAGGAATAATTTTCATGGGGTTTTTTATACTTTCATTTACTTTATATATGCTGTTGATTTATGTTATTTGAATTATGAATGACCTCTCATTTTTAAAGGATTTTGTAATAATTTTCAGCGCTGCAATAGGTATAAATTTCCTATTCCATCGCCTTCATATAGCTCCGATCGTGGGTTATTTGATAGCCGGTGTGCTGCTTGGCCCATCGGTGCTTGGGGTTACACATGATATCGCACTGATCGAGGTACTTGCTGAACTTGGTGTCATCCTCTTATTGTTTTTGATCGGGATCGAGTTTTCACTTACAGAACTTTTCAGGATCAGTCGCGCAGTTTTCGTGGGTGGGTTCCTCCAGGTCTATTTGACCACGGCAGCCGTGCTATTGATCTCCTTCTACACCGGCATTTCGATTGAAAAAGGAATATTTATTGGCATCCTGGTTGCGATGAGCAGCACCGCTATCGTTTTCAAAGTGTTATCTGACCGGGGTGAAATGGACTCTCCACAGGGTCGCCTTTCTTCCGGAATATTGATATTTCAGGACTTAAGCGTCGTTGCAGTTGTATTATTCCTTCCTATGCTAGGTGGTAAGTCAGGTTTATCAGCTTTCGATATGGCACTGAACGTTTTTTGGGCGCTTTCAATCGTTGTCCTGATGATCGTAGCATCAAGGTTCATTGTTCCAAAAATGCTGTACCAGATCGTTTCGACCCACAGCCGTGAGTTGTTCCTAATAAGTATAGTGCTTATCTGTTTTGGAACCGCCTGGTTAACCTCGCTTGTGGGTTTATCGCTTGCTCTTGGCGCTTTTCTTGCTGGTCTTGTGATCTCTGAATCACAGTACGGGCACCAGGCATTTAGTGAGATCCTTCCTCTTAAGGATATTTTCAGTATTCTTTTCTTCATATCCATTGGAATGCTGTTGGATGTTGATTCCATGCTTCGTAACCCCCTGATAGTCCTTATGGCAGTGGTTTTGATCCTCGTGATAAAATTCACAGCAGGAGCCCTTGTGGCAATTGTGCTGGGGTACCCGCTTCGGATAGGTGTACTTGTGGGTGTTGCGCTTGCTCAGATCGGTGAATTTTCATTCGTATTATCAAAAGAAGGAATAAATCTGGGTCTATTCTCAGATTATGATTATCAGATCTTCCTGGCTTCTTCTATTATAACAATGATTTTTACTCCATTCATGATCCAGGGAAGCGCAAAGTTCTCAGAATTTTTTGAAAGGATGCCTATATCAAATAAGATCAAGTTAGGACGCTTCCATGAGGATATTTTCAAGACGAAGGATCTAACAAACCATGTGATCGTTGTGGGTTTTGGACTTAATGGAAGAAATGTTACAAAAGTGCTATCTGCATCCTCAATTCCATTCGTCGTTCTGGAGATAAATCCTGAGACTGTGAGGCTTGAGAAGAAACGTGGGGTTCCAATATCGTATGGTGATGCTTCAAAGGAGACGATGCTTACACATCTTGGAATAAATAAAGCTCGTTCTGTGGTAATAGCTATCTCTGATGCATCTGCCACGCGAAGGATCGTGGAGCTTTCCCGAAAGCTTAATCCCAAAGTTTACATAATTGCAAGGACCCGTTATACCAGTGAAGTGAAGCCCCTGTATTCTCTTGGTGCAAATGATGTTATTCCTGAAGAGTTTGAAACCTCGATAGAGATAATCTCAAGGGTGCTGCACAATTATTTTATTCCTGTAAACGAGATAGAAAAACATATCAACGAGGTGAGGAAAGATGGTTATGGGATATTCAGGAATGTAGCGCAAAAGTATGATGTTTTTCCGGAATTAAAACAGCATTTGCCTGATATTGAGATAGAGACGATCAGAATTGAGGCTTTTTCGCCCCTGGCCGGAAAGTCTCTTGCAGAGATTGGTTTCAGAAGGAAATATGGTGTAACAGTGCTTGCTATCCAGCGCGGAGCACAAACGATCACCAATCCGTCTGGTGAAACTCAATTAGAGGCACAGGATATTGTTATTATGATAGGGACGAGGGAATGTATATCGGGGGTAAGTTCGATGGTGTTGTCCTCTGTGGGTGATAGTTGAATATTATTTTCCACTTTTTTGTATAATCTCGGTTAGAATAGCATTGTAAACCGTATCAATATCGCTCATCAGTCCCCATTCGAGTCCTTTTTCTTGCGATCTCCAATTCTTCTTCTGTCAAAGATCTACCAATTTTTTCCATATCCTTTACACCATCCAGCCATACACTTTTCTGCCTCTTTTGTGAGGTATCCCTTTACCCTCATCACAACGTGTATGTTGTTTTTCCTTTTTTCATCTCTCCGCTTCAAAAGTGACATTGCATTTTATTTCTTATACAACATTCTCCAGTGGCTTTGAACTATGGCTGATCACAGCAATTTCAACAATCTCTCCTTTGATACGATATATTATTCTGTAATTTTCATATATCTTCTCACGTATATTCTCGTCCCCGTATTCCTGCACAATTCGCCCAGCTTTAGGAAATTGAGGAATAGATTTTACTGCCGCATTTATTTTCTTAGCAAAAAGAGTTGCATAAACTTCTGAATCCTTGGCAATGTAATCACATATCTCTTCAAAGTTAGAAGCTGCCTTTGAAGACCATCTTATCTTTTGAGCCATTTAGACATCCGCTTTTCAACCTCTTCATGAGATATCCACTTCCCTTCGTCGAGCTCCCTCAAACCTGCATCAACCTGCTGCTTGAAATACAGTTCCGCCATGATGTCATCAACAGTAATCTCTTCAGGAAGAGCCTCTATCATTCGGATTACCTGTTGTTTAATTCCTTTCACGATTATTACCTTCTGGCCAATAATTTCTTATTCTCCTATATCTATCTTATCTCCCCTCTCTTCTTCAGCTCCCCTAAAACCTCCTCCACACCCGCCCCGTGCTCCCCTTTCGTCACCATCCCAGCCACCTTCTTCAAGGCAGGATGCGCATTCCCCACAGCCACACCCAGTCCAGCAGCTTTGATCATCTCTATATCATTGGGCGAATCCCCTATCGCCACAAAATCCCGTGCATCAAGACCCATCATCTGAGCGATCCTCTTAAGCCCTGTTCCTTTATTGGTCTTCTTACTTTTGATATGGATCGCAAATCCCGTATCCACAATATCCACATCCGCATCTTTACTCAGTAGTTTTCGTGCTTCTTCCACATCAAAATTCCTGCGAAGTCCTATCTCGGTTATCCTTGCCTCGGGATCAAGGCGCTCAAGAGAAAAGTGTTTTTCCAATATCTCCAGTGCATCATTGCATTCTTTCATGTGCGACGTATCAGATTCGACCCTGCCGCATTCAACGACACCACCGTTTTCTGCGATCACAATACCACCTGTTCCAAGGAGTTTTGCCACAGCTCGCGCGACACACAGCACGTTCCCAGTAGCGATAACTACAGGAATGTTAAGGCTGCGCAGGGCTGCTACGGCCCTGCAATCTATACTCCTGTCGCTATATGTGATCGTCCCGTCAATATCCACTGCGACTGCTTTGAATACCATAAATTTATGCTTTCCGGATTTAGTTTGAATAGAACACGGATGACACGGATCAGACGGATTTGCACAGATAAGCCGTGGGTATCCGCGTCATCCGAGCAATCCGTGTTCTATAGACTTTTCACTCTTATTATCTAATCCTTAAGCCCTTCCGTAGTTACCGAGAATATAGCCTCGCCTTCAGGCAGGTTGGGAGAGTCCACAAGCCTTGCAATTCTCTTTTCACCCTTGGATTTCCTCAGGTACAGCCGAAATGTTGCGGTATGTCCCACGATATGTCCGCCTATTGGTTTTGTGGGGTCGCCGAAAAAGGCATCAGGCTTTGACATCACCTGGTTTGTAACAATAATGGCTGCATTATAAAGGCCTGCAAATCTCATGAGGTCATGCATGTGCTTATTGAGTTTTTGCTGCCTGTCTGCCAACGTACCGCGTCCTACATATTCAGCCCTGAAATGAGCCGTCAGGGAATCAACGATGAGCAGGCGCACAGGCTTATCTGAATCTCTTAATTTTTCAGCAAGATCATTTGCTGTGTCCACTAGCAGTATCTGGTGATTTGAATTATAGGCTTTGGCAACATGGATATTTTTCAGGAACTCCTCAGGATCATAGTTCTTTCCCTTTTTTGCGGATAATCCCATGACCATTTGCGTTATTCTCTCTGGCCTGAAAGTGTTTTCAGTGTCAATTATGATGACTGAGCCATTAAGTCCTCCTTCTTCCAGGGGAAGTTGCACGTTCACAGCCATCTGGTGACCGACCTGGGTTTTTCCAGAGCCGAACTCGCCATAGAATTCGGTTATCGCCTGGGACTCAACACCTCCACCCATAAGGTCGTCAAAAGCCTTTGTTCCAAAGCTGAGCTTTCCTACGAGCTTTCTTCGTTCAAGCACAATATCGCCAGTCTCAAATCCGCCGACGTCCGCAGCCAGGCGCGCCGCATTTATGATCTTTTGCGCGGTAGATTCCCCGATCTCTGCGACGCTTGCAAGTTCAGACGAAGATGATACGGCTATGGATTCTATCGAGCCAAAACCTGCTTCTTTCAATTTCTCTGCTGTTGCCGGACCAACGCCCGGTAAATCTTCAAGAGTTTTTCTTTCTGCCATGTTGTTTTCTCCAGTGCACGTTTTACTGATTCCGGGTGCACAATTGTTCTTACTTGGTGTGGGCTTAAATAAGCTTTATGAGAGCGGGGTGAAAGTAATGTGGTTTTTCCCAGATTTCTATGATAATGAACCCCACAATTTCCACTGGAGAATGATGTTTCACTTCTTTATTATCTGGATACTCGTTCTTGCTCCAGCGCTAAGTTCCACTTCCTCGTTCCTGCCGGATTTTGCAAATGCGTCCACGATGCGTATCTCGCTTCCTATATCAAGTTCATTGATAAGATCTGCGTGTTCGGCCCACAGCGCCACCTTTATTCTCCCCGAATTATCTGAGATATATATGTTGGATACCTTGCTTTTTGTACCGTCTGGTCTATCAAATTCTCTTATATCATCGATTCCGGATACATGCCCAGCCACACTGTATGCGGCGTTAATTCCAATATCGCAAATGAGCGTCAGGGGTTCATTATAGTTCACATCCGCACTGCTTTTTGCAATCCCACCTCCTGAGCCAAGCTGCAATTCTGTCGAATTGCTGAAGGTATTTTCGCGGGCATAGGCGTTCATTACTTCAACTATTTCCCCTACTTTGACACCAGGATTTTCGGCTTTTGCATCCCACAAAGTAACACGGATCTTGCCCGTGTCATCACCTATTGTAATATTTGCAACTTTACCTGATGTTCCATCCTTTCGTGCAAATGTGCGCACTTTTCCCAGGTCAAGAACTTTGCCAAGGACATTCAAGCTATTCATGCCTGACTTGATCTCATTAATTTTATGGGGTTTAATATTTACATTTACTTCTTTTTCGATATGTTCAATGCCCCCGCCTTTTCCCACATTAATCTCTATCCCACGCTGCCCCTGTTTGACATACCCTTTCACTTTAAGGGTTTGTCCCATCTTAATATCCCCGATTTTCACAAGATCGCAGGCTTCATCCCATAAGGCTGCCCTTATCGAACCTGTATCATCAGCAAGATTAAGATTTACCACACGACCCATTGAATCATTATCACGCGAGAACTCCTTGATATCCCCAATTGATGTCACTTTTGCTATGAATACGATATTACCCTTATCAGCGGTCATGTCCTTTATCTTTACAGTCTCGTTCATCCCGAACTCGCTTGCAACAAGCATAGCAGCCGTCTTAGAGTCGCAAAGTCCGTTCATTTCTGTAAATTTTATCTCAACTTTTGACCTGAATTCTTCTGGCGTTAGCTTACCTTCAAGCTTCTTGAAAACCTCTTCTATCTCTTCAAAACTAACCATGCTATTCTAAAAAGGAAAGTACAGATAAAAACCTTATGGTATGGGATTATTTCTTCTTTCCTTTAGTTCCTTTATCCTGTGTTGCCCCGACGATCTTTGACAGGTATTTTTTTACCTCGGATGAGGTAAGTTTCCTGAATTTCCCGGTTGAAAGTTCGACCACACCGATCTCTATAGTCGACTCAACAAGTTCTGTCTCGGTCATACTCTTTAACGCTTCAAGTCCGAGGATTATGGCGTTATCAAGTGTAATATCCTCAGTATATTTTTTCTCCAGGAACTCCATTATCTGCGGCCTTCCTGCGCCTATCCCGGTCGCTTTGTATTCAAGCAATGCGCCGCTGGGGTCAGTTTCAAAAAGGCGCGTCACGTTCCCTTCGATCCCTGCGATAAGAAGTGATGTCCCGAATGGTCTTGCTCCCCCTGATTGCGTGTATGCATGCTTGAAATCACAAATCTCCTTTGAGAGTGTCTCAATACCGATAGGCTCATTATACGTGGTTTTGTTCACCTGGGCCTGTACCCTTGCAAAATCTACAAGAGTGCGGGCATCTGCCACTAATCCCGACGTTGCCACTCCTATATGATCATCTATCTGGAATATCTTCTCGATAGAGTCCATCTCAACAAGTCTGCTTCCTGCCCTCTTATCGACCAGCAGGACTGCTCCATCTTTTGCCTTGATCCCCAGGGCTGTTGTTCCTCGTTTCACAGCTTCTCGTGCGTATTCTACCTGGAACAGCCTGCCGTCAGGGCTGAATACCGTTATCGCGCTGTCATATCCTGTTTGTGGTGACTGCATCATAGTTATTTATCCTCAATCTCGATTTTATTGAATATTTTATGTTAAAAGATTGCAGAGGATATATCTATTTCGATAGACTATAAATTCATGTATCTTCAAAGAAAGAATCTTCATCCTTGAAATCATAATCCACCACTTCGAGTATCATCGGATTTCCATCTTTATCATAGCAAGTCCAACTTTTATGATCATAGGGAGCGCCAACGATCATGTGAACAACCCCTTTTCTGTCAAAGAGTTCAAGGTCAGCATCAGAGGGCGTGGTATGGCCGCTTGGATGACTGTGCACTGAGCCCACAGTATGTATGTTTGGAAGCATGAATAACTGCATCACTGCATTCTCTTCGCTTGATTCTGTTCCAGGGACGATAATCACTTCCGTAATAACATCCCCTTGCGCAGAAAGCATTCCCACAAATTCATTGGGAGCAGATGATTTGCATACTTCGAGTATAAATTGTAATGTTTCTCTCGCGATTTTCATGTTATACCTGATTACGGCGAAATGTATATATTAAGTTAGCATTATTAGAGGAAAGCCCAATATGGGCTGGTAGCTTAGACAGGCAGAGCGTCGGACTCTTAATCCGACGGCCGTGGGTTCAAATCCCTCCCAGCCCGCTTCGTTTTTTCAAAAACCGAGAAAAATCTTTAACTTGTAACCTTCCCAGTAATATTTCCTGTAGGCTTCTTAACGAGTTCAATATCCTTTTCCACGGTAGTACCTGGGATCGAAGTAACAAAAACCGCGTTATTCATCAAATATTCAGGATCCTTGGTCGCGGTGAAATTATAGGTGCCCGCTGGAACCAGAATGAAATATAAGCCTGACATATCAGTTGTTACCGAAACTCCTGTGTTCATGCTTATGATAGCACCAAAAATTTCATTTCCATCTCCGAAGACAGATCCATTGATATATCCTAACTGAATTGTAAGCGGCAAATAATCCATGTTCCCTGGGCTAAGTGCATAGCCATAATCGCATACCCCATCCAGATCATCATCCTCACAGGTCTGGCTATAACCAGTTCCCAACAGATCAGCCCAGAAATTCCCGCCAAGATATTGCCCACCTGCAATATTTGTGCCAGACTGTTTCGTAGTATTCCAGATATTATTTCTGCTGCTTCCAAAATTATTGTTGTTATTAAAAAGGTTATTATATATAGTATTATTGGAAGAAAACATGAGGAAAATTCCATAATAGTTTGATTTCACAAAATTACGCGTTAAATTATTATTTAAACCAGAGAATATAAAAATCCCATAGAAATTATTTGAGATATTATTGTCAAAAATCGTCGTATTATTCGTTATTGAAAGAAAAATACCCGCCGAATCAAGAGGATGCGTACCACCTGTACCCCCTGTTATAGTGAAACCGCTGATATTTACTCCATCTGTTCTTATATATAATACATGGGTGTCCGGATCAGAAGCATGTATAGTTGTAACATCTGCCCCCCTCCAACCAAATTAACGGATTTGTTCACAAAAACATTTTCATAATAAGTCCCAGGAGAGACCGTTATCGTATCACCATTATTCGCCGCATCCACTGCATCCTGTATACTCGTATAATCTGC
>Ga0209429_10001117_pt1 | contig 17163 bp, 15 predicted proteins | sample BarGraNGADG00212_3_FD_184493 | JGI IMG/M metagenome (GOLD analysis project Ga0209429, IMG submission 184493) | Arctic peat soil microbial communities from Barrow, Alaska - Barrow Graham LP Ref core NGADG0004-212 (SPAdes) (version 2) | ecosystem: Environmental > Terrestrial > Soil > Wetlands >...
AATGGGATGAACCTGATTTTCCTAAAACAGGTTTGACAAACATTCATACGGTCGTATTATTCATACGATCGTATGAATATGAAAAAGCGTGCGGCAGCCATAGAGAAGCCGAAGAAGGCGCCCGCCGAGACCCGGGAAAGGGTGCTCGAAGTGGCCGAGCGCCTGTTTGCTGAGCGTGGCTTGGATGCGGTGTCGATCCGGGACATCATCGCGGCGGCTGGAGCCAATCTCGGGGCCATCAACTACCACTTCGGCACCAAGGACCGGCTCATCGAGGCGGTCTTTGAGCGGCGACTGATCCCAAGCACCCAGGAACGGCTCCAGGCACTTGAAACCGTCGAAAAAGCCGCCGGCGATCGACCTCCCAAATTGGAAACCGTCCTCGAAGCCATATTTCGGTCGGTGGTCGAGGAAGCGATGGACCCCAAGCGCGGCGGGGCCACGTTTGGCAAATTGATGGCCCGGTGTCTTGTGGATCCGAATCCGGTCATGGAAAGGGTGATGCAGAGCCATTTTTCAACAATGGTGAAGCGCTTTGACGCCGCGATACTGCGTGCCATGCCCAGTCTTGCTCCGGGTGACGTTTTCTGGCGAATGCACCTGCTCATGGGCGGGTTGCATCAGTCGTTGCTGCTGCTGGGCCGCAAGCCGCCGCCCGGAGCCCCCGTGCTAAACCTTGATGCCGAGACCTACATCCGGCGCTTTGTCGCATTCGCCGCCGCGGCCTTCCGAGCGCCGCTTCCAAAGGATTGACGCAATGAGACATAAAGCCGCCCAATTTACCGGCCTTGCGGCCCTACTCACCTCCTGTTTGCTCGGCAGCTCAGGCTGCAAAACCGTGGGGCCTGACTACAAGCCGCCCCAAACGGCAACGCCCACCAACTGGACCAGCGACCTTCAGGGTGGCCTGACCGGTGCCGCCGCTGATACCAACTTTCTTGAGCGCTGGTGGACAGTGTTCAACGACCCGATCCTCTCAGATCTGGTGGAGCGGGCGCGAGCGGGCAACCTGGATATCCGCCAGGCCGAGGCCCGCCTGCGAGAAGCCCGGGCCCAGCGGGGCATGGCCAAAGCGGCGCTTTTCCCCACTGTGGGAGCGAATGCTTCCGCCAGTCGGACCACGGCCAGCAAGCAAGCCGGAAACGGTCAAACCACAGATTTCTACGCCACAAGCCTGGACGCCAGTTGGGAGCTGGACATCTTCGGCGGCAAGCGCCGCTCGATCGAGTCGGCCACCGCAACCTGGCAAGCTTCTCAAGAGAGTCTGCGTGATGTGCAGGTCAGCCTCCTGGCCGAGGTGGCGCTGAACTACGTGGAGGTGCGGTCGTATCAGGAGTTGCTTTCGATCACAGAGTCGAACGTGCTCACTCGTAACGAGACGTATGACATCACGCGTTGGCGGCGCGAGGCCGGGTTGACCACACAACTGGATGAGGACCAAGCCAAGCAGAGTTTGGAACAGGTCCGGGCTCAGGTGCCCACCCTGCACATCAGCCTTGAGCAGGCGAAATACCGGCTGGCCGTCCTGCTAGGTCAACCGCCAGGCGCACTCCAAGATCTGCTGGCGGAGCAAACGCCAGTCCCACTCGCACCGTCCGAAGTGGCGGTTGGAGTGCCGGCCGATCTGCTGCGGCGGCGCCCCGACATCCGCAGCGCCGAGCGGCAGCTCGCCGCGCAGACGGCCCAAATTGGAGTCGCCAAGGCGCAGCTCTATCCAAGTTTTTCCCTGGCGGGCACCCTCGGGTTGGAATCTCTCGAATACGCCAACCTCTACTCCGCCAGCGCCCGCGCGGCCCAAGGCCTAGCCAAAGCCGCCTGGACGATCTTCGATGGCGGGAGCATCCGGCAGAACATCACGCTGCAAACCGCCAAGCAGGAAGAGGCATTGAGCTTCTACGAAAGCACGGTCCTGACCGCCCTCAAGGATGTCGAAAGCGCCTTGGTGGCTTATGCCAACGAGCAGACGCGCTGCGACTCGCTCGCTGCGGCGGTGAAGGCCGGCAGAAGCGCTTTTGAACTGGCCCGCTTCCAATACAATTCCGGGCTAGTCAGTTTTCAGACCGTGCTCGACACGCAGCAGTCATTGCTGTCCGCGCAGGACCAGTTGGCCGTCAGCCAGGCCAAGGTCACCTCCAACCTAATTAGTCTCTACAAGGCCCTCGGAGGCGGCTGGACACCCAGCAATGCCGTCCCCGTGACTGCAAAACAAACCGCTTCATCGAAATAGCCATGAGCAACACTCCCACACTTCAAACCGAACAGGTCGCCAAGACGCTCGGTCTCTCCGAGGCGAAACCTCGCTGCCGCCGCTGGTGGCTTTTAGCCTTGGCCGCGCTGCTGGTCGCAGTCCTGCTCTTCTCCTTGCTGGGCAGGAAGCCGCAGCCCGTCAAGTACGCCACCCAGCCCGCCAAACGTGGCAACCTCGTCGTCACCGTGAGCGCCACCGGCACGTTGGAGCCGCTCAAGAAGGTGGATGTAGGCATCGAGGTTTCCGGCACCATCAAGTCGGTGGACGTGGATTACAACTCCGAGGTCAAGGTTGGCCAGGTAATGGCCAGGCTCGATACCACCCGCCTTGATGCGCAGGCCCAGCAAAACGAGGCCGCGCTCGAAGCCGCCCGCGCCAAAGTGCTCCTGGCGCAGGCCAGCGTGCAGGAGGCGGAGGCGCAACTCGGTCGCCTCAACCGCGTCCGTGAACTGAGCGGTGGCAAGATGCCGTCGCAAACCGATCTCGACACCGCCAAGGCCAACCTCGCCCGGTATAAGGCCGACGAGGCCAGCGCCAAAGCTTCGGTGGCACAGGCGCTGGCGGCGCTGGATGTGGTTCGCACGGACATCACCAAGGCGGTCATCAAGTCGCCGATCAACGGCGTGGTTCTGAAGCGCGCCGTCGAGCCGGGCCAAACCGTGGCGGCGCAGTTCCAGTCGCCGACCCTCTTCACCCTTGCAGAGGATCTCACCCAAATGGAATTGCAGGTGGACGTGGATGAGGCCGACGTTGGCCAGGTCAAAGAAGGTCAAGTTGCCTCGTTCACGGTAGATGCCTATCCCGACCGAACCTTCCCGGCGCGCATCACGCAAGTGCGTTACGGCTCGCAGACGGTTGAGGGTGTGGTGACCTACAAGACCGTGCTCAAGGTGGACAACTCCAGCCTCGCCTTGCGCCCTGGCATGACGGCCACCGCCGTGATCACGGTGAACCAGCGGGACAATGTCGTCCTGGTGCCCAACGCCGCCCTGCGATTCGCGCCGTCCTCAAAAGATTCGTCCGGCCCTTCGCGCGGCGGCGGCTTGGTTGGAATGCTCCTTCCCCGTCCGCCAGGCATGAATGACAACAAGATCGAGGAGCCGGACACCAAGAGCAAGGAGCAGCGCGTCTGGATCGTCCGCAACGGCGAACTCGCTGCCCTCTCGTTCACAAAGGGCCTGAGCGATGGCCTTCACACGGAAGTCGCCAGCGGCCAGATCGAGAGCGGCATGGAATTGGTCATTGACGAACTCAACGCCTCCCGATGAATGCGACTGTGCCCCAGCCTGGAAACAATGCTCCGCTCATCGAACTGCAAGGCGTGACAAAGGTCTATGGCACCGGCAGCGCCGCCATGCAGGCGTTGCGAGGCGTGAACATTCGCATCCAGCGCGGTGAGTTCGTCGCCGTCATGGGCGCCAGCGGATCAGGCAAAAGCACCTGCATGAACATTTTGGGTTGTCTCGACACCCCAACGGGCGGCGAGTATCGGTTTCAGGGCATTGAGGTTGGTCTGCTCACCCGCAATCAACGTGCGTTGTTGCGCCGACACTATCTGGGCTTCGTCTTTCAGAGCTTCAATCTGCTCAACCGCACCTCGGCCCTCGAAAACGTCGAACTGCCTTTGATCTATCGGCACACAGGGACACAACGGCATTCGCGGGCAAAGCGGGCTCTGCAACAAGTCGGCCTCACCGGCTGGGAACACCACACCCCCGGCGAATTGTCCGGTGGCCAGCAACAGCGCGTCGCCATCGCCCGCGCCATCGTCACCCAGCCCGTGGTGCTGCTGGCCGACGAACCGACCGGCAATCTGGACTCAGCCTGCAGCCTCGAAATCATGGAACTACTCACGTCCTTGAACCGCGAGCAACGCATCACCATCGTTATGGTCACGCACGAACCGGACATGGCCGCCTACGCCAATCGCATCGTCCATTTCAAGGATGGCCTGATCGAGAACGACCACACGAAAAGGGAGCAGATCGTATGATTGCCATGATCGGAAACGCCTTGCTGCTCGCCTTGCGCGAACTCCGGCGCAATGTCATGCGCTCCATTCTAACGATGCTGGGCATCATCATCGGCGTGGCCTCCGTCATCATACTGGTGACCCTCGGCAGCGGTGCGACCAAGAAGGTCACCGAACAGATCGCCAGTCTCGGCAGTAATCTGCTCATGATGAGTCCGGGCAAGCGCATGGGGCCTGGACAGAGTTCCGGCGCGGCTCCGTTCAAGTTGGCCGACGCCGAAGCCATCGCCCGGGACGTTCCTTCCCTCGCCGCCGTGGCCCCGGTCTCGAGCCGTTCCACCACCGCCATCTACGCCAACGAAAACTGGGCCACCACCGTCACCGGCACCACCGAGCAATACTTCCCTCTCAGCAATCGCCGGGTGAAAGACGGCCGCGCCTTCACCGCCGGCGAGGCCCGGTTGGGTGCCGCCGTCTGTGTCATCGGCGAGACCGTCCGCACGAAGCTGTTCGGCCGGCGGAATCCCATCGGCAGCCGGATTCGCCTGCAAAAGCTCTCCTGCGAAGTCATCGGGCTGCTCGAAGCCAAAGGCCAGAACACCATGGGCCAGGACCAGGACGATGTGATTGTAGTTCCGCTCCGCACCTTCCAACGTCGCATCGCCGGCAACGACGACGTCAGCATGATTCAAGTCTCCGTCCAGGACGGAGTCTCCACGGATCGCGTCCGCCGGGACATCACCCGCCTGATGCGCACCCGCCGCCATCTTTCCGCCACCCAGGACGACAACTTCAACGTCATGGATATGAAGGAAATCGCCTCCATGCTCTCCGGCACCACCACCATGATGACCATGCTCCTGGGCGCCGTGGCAGCCGTCAGCCTGCTGGTGGGCGGCATTGGCATCATGAACATCATGCTCGTTTCCGTGACCGAGCGGACCCGCGAAATCGGCACGCGTCTGGCCATCGGCGCACTGGAGCGCGAAGTCCTCCTCCAGTTCCTGGTGGAGTCGATCGTGATTTCCTCCCTCGGCGGACTCATTGGCATTGTCCTCGCCCTACTGACCTCCACCTCGCTCGCCGGAATGCTGCAAGTCCCCTTTGTCTTTAACGCGCCGATTGTCCTAATCGGCTTTGCGTTTTCCGCTGCCGTGGGTGTTATCTTTGGCTACGTCCCGGCCCGCAAGGCGGCCAGTCTCGACCCGATTGAGGCCCTCCGGCACGAGTAGCAAACCCCGCCCGAGGTTCCACACCTGAAAAGGCAACCTGCGACCAAGCGCATTCCGGACTTGCTTCCGCTGGCGCGACTTTGGATGCCCCTCCGTGCGGACTTGGGGTCACATCTCGACATTCGACAAATGACATCTTAGGGGTCGGCTATTGTAGATAATGGCAACTTTTTCAAACGATTCTCCACCGTATGTTGACAGCCCATCTGCAAGCGTTGGGCAATCCATGCTCAATCACGCCGCCAACTTTCCGGTTTCGGGCAAAGAATGCGGCGCTCTGCCGAGACGCCGCTACGCCCGCAAGGTGTTGGAATTTCAAAGTTCGATTTAGGTCAAGTCTCAATCTTCAACAAGGTACAAAGAACATTCGTGGTTTTCCGCAGCGACCGATCACGCCTCAGTCTCCGCCCAAAACGCTTGATTGTTCGTAGAATATTGAGACGTGTCCCCGCGCGCGTGGGCGGTTCGTTGCGGGCCAGGCGGCAGGGATGCCGCCCGATACGGCAGGCAAGATGCCCGCCGCTACGAGCTTGATGCAGGTCTTCGCCCCGACTCCTCCAGCCGACCGAGCAGCCGGAGCAGTCCGTCGAGGATGGTCAGTGGATGGGGCGGACAGCCGGGAATGAACAGGTCCACGGGCACCAACGCACCCGCACCATTGTTTACCTGGGGGTGACCGACAAACGGGCCGCCGGCGATGGCACAAGCCCCCACCGAGATCACGATCTTTGGATCCGGCACGGCGGCGTAGGTTTTCCGGAGCGCCAGTTCCATGTTCTTCGTGACAGGGCCGGTAATGAACAGGCCATCGGCATGGCGGGGCGAGGCGACGAACTGGATGCCGAACCGGCCGAGATCCCAGCCGATGGTGCTGAGCACGTTCGTGTCGGCCTCACAGGCGTTGCAGCCGCCGGCGCTGACCTGCCGCAACTTCAGCGAGCGCCCGAAGAGCCGGCGCAGTTTCTCGTCGAGCGCGGCCGCCAGGCGCACCTGTTCCCGGCCGGCCTCGCCCAGCACAAGGTCATCGCGGCGGCTCACCGCCATGCGATGGTCGCCGGTTTGGGTGATGGCCCCGGTGGAACATGCCTTGACGCACTCGGCGCAGAAGATACAGCGACCCAAATCGAGCGCGATGGGCGAGTGCGGCGGCCGCGTGATCGCCGCGGTGGGGCAGACCCCCACGCACGCGGCGCAGCCGGCTTGGCATTTCGCGGCTTCCACTCGCAAGGCGCCGCCGTGGCGGTCGGGCAGCGCGGGCGCCGGACCGGCGGGATAGGCCATCGTTTCGCAACCGCGCTTCAAACGATTCAACAGCGTGTCGTGTATGAACATAGGGTGGCGGACGGCGTTAAAGGTCGAAGCCGCAATAGCTCAGGTTGAAACTCTTGTTGCATAGCGGGAAGTCCGAGATGGCCTGGCCACGCAAGGCGAGCGCCATCCCGGTCCAGTTGTGGAACGACGGATCGGTGATTTTGTAGCGCCGCAACTTGCCGTCCCCACCGGTCAGGGCCACGTGGCAAACCTCGCCCCGCCAGCCTTCCACGAGCGCCACCGCGAGCGTGTCCGGGGCCAGCGCGGGCAGGGGCGACCGCATTTCGCCCGCGGGCGCGGCGTCCAACTGTTCGCGCAGAAATTCGCCGGAGCGTTGGATCTCAAGCCAGCGCACCCGGGCGCGGGCAAAGACGTCGCCGTCCGGCCAGACCGACACGGGCACCTGGGCAAAGCGGAACCAGCCGGCCGGGTGATCGAACCGCACGTCGCGCACCAGTCCGCACGCGCGCGCCGCCGGGCCGACCAGGCCAACCTCGGCCGCTTGTTTCGCATGCAGGTGGCCCGTGTGCTCAAAGCGCGTCCGCACCGACGCCGCATCCCACAGCCACGCCGCTGCTTGTTGGACTTCGGCCAGCGCCGTTTCGAGCCGCTCACGCAGCCGGTTTGAGCGTTCCGGCTCGCAATCCTGCTGGCAGCCGCCGGGCCGGACCAGGCCGCGCCCGAACCGGTTGCCGCAAAGCAGGGCGGTGAGGTTGAGGAAATCGCCGCGAATCTTGCCGCAGGCCGAGGCGGTCGGCAGAAACGCTACGTCGCCCGCCAGCGCGCCGAGGTCGCCGGTGTGGTTGGCGAGTCGTTCTAATTCGAGCGCCATGGCCCGAAGCCATTGGGCGCGCAACGGCGCTTCGGTCCCGGCCAAGGCTTCCAGGGCGCTGGCATAAGCCGTGGCGTGGGCGATGGTCGTGTCGCCCGCCACGGTTTCCATTTGATAGACCGTCGCGCGATGCGGACCGCCCACGAGGACTTCCTCGATGCCCCGGTGCTGGAACCCGAGCGCGATTTCGAGATGCAGCACCTCCTCGCCGGCGCACTGAAAGCGGAAATGCCCCGGCTCGATGATGCCCGCATGCACCGGCCCGACGGCCACCTCGTGGATCTCGCGGCCATCCACGCGAAAGAAGTCGCCCACGGCGGGGCCCGCCCCATGGTCTTTCCGCACCGCTTTCAGCCACGGATGGTTCGCGGGAACGGCGCCGTGCTGTTCCCAAATTTCGCGCTCGAACAAATGCGCTTGGGCATGCGTGGTAGTCAGCGCCGGGAAGGAACCTGAGAAGGGCTGGCTGCGCCCGACGGCCAGCGTGTTGCCTACATCAAAGGCCAGCACGGCGACGAGCCGCAGCGCCCCGCCTTCCGGCACCCCGAAGAGACTGCTCAGGCGCTCGCCGCGTTCGAGCTCGGCGCCGATATTGCGGAGAAACTCAGCCAACGGCCACTCGGGCACATCGGCCCATCGAAGCGCGTTGCCGTTGGTCAGCAGGGCGAGAGGGGTGGTTCGGTTCATGGCGTGGGATAAAGTTGTCGGACCGCCGCGGTCCACGACTCGCGCAGCACTTCCGGGGTGGCGAGGCCCAACCACAGCGCCAGCAGCAGTAACACCACCGGTGGCACAATCACGGCGAGGGTTTCCTTGAACCGCGGGTCGGTCGCGCGCGCGGCCTGGCGCGGCCGGCCATACACGATGGCAAACACCACTCGAGTCAGACCGCAAAACGCCAGCAGCAGACAGACCAGAAAAAATGCTGCCGCCCACCCGTGCCCGGTGGCGAAGGCGATCTTCACAATGAGCAGTTCGCTGAAAAACGGGCCGAAAGGCGGACAAGCCGTTACGGCGAACAACCCCGCTACGAACAGCGCCGCCGAGCGCGGGGTGATGACCGACATGCCGCTGACTTCGTCCATGGTCCGCCCGCCCGCCGCGCGGCGGAGGTTGCCCGCGCTGAGGAAGAGCGCCCCTTTGGTCATGCTGTTGTTCCACACGTGAAAGAACGCCGCCCACAGGCCGGCCCCACCCAGCGCGGCGCCGAGGCTAAGAATGCCCATATGCTCCACGCTCGAATACGCCAGCATGCGTTTGAAATCGCGCGCGGAAAGCAGGAACAGCGCGGCCACCAGGATGGAGAACAAGCCGATCACCAGCAGCGTCCGGCTGGCGACCACGCCGGCGCCCGCGGCATCCACCACCGCGCGCACGCGCAGCACCGCTGTGAAGGCGACGGTGGTCACACCGCCGGCCAGCATCGCGCCGACAATGCCCGGCGCTTCGCCGTAAGCATCCGGTTTCCAGGTGTGCATCGGCGCCAGGCCCATCTTCGTGCCGTAGCCGACCAACAGCAGCACCCAGGCGATCAACACCCACGGTCGGGACAGGTGGACGCCTTGCTTCATCAACGCCGCGAACGTCAGGTCTCCCGTCCCGCCGCCGTGCAGTGAGGCATAACCCAGGCAGAACGACCCCAGCAGCGACAAGGCAATGCCCGTGCCACCCACCAGCAGATACTTCCACGTCGCCTCGAAGGCGCGGGGGGTATTGTTGAAGTGTAGCAGCGGCACGGAGGACAGGGTCAACGCCTCGGTGGCAATCCACAGCACGCCCAGGTGCCGCGCCATGTGCGCCGCGCTCATCAGGCCCAGCGCCGTAAGAAAACTCGCCACAAAGACGCGGTTAGGCCGTTCGGCGCGCAACCGCAGATAGGGCACGCCGTAAAACGCGCAACCGAGGAATAGCAGTGAAACCGCCGGCAACATCGCCCGGGCCAGTGGATCGTAGCCGAGCCACGGAAGGAAGGGAGCTTCGGGCGGACGCAACAGCAGCCAAAACGCCAGGAGCGCATGCGCCAGCCCGGCCGCCGGCAAAAACCACGGACGCGTGCGGTCGTGGGGCCAGAGGGCCGCCATCGCCGCCGCCACCAGTGGCACGAAGATCAAAAGCAGTTCTTTCATTCTCGAAGCACCGTCAGTTTCCGCGTGTCGAGCGAGTCGAACGCTCGTTGGATACGATCCACGATGATGCCCGTCACAAAGACGGCCACCGTCAAATCCAGCAGTATGCCGCCCTCCACCAGCAAGGGGGTCGAATGGATCAGCAGCAGACCGAAAAGATAAATGCCGTTTTCCAGGATCAGGTAGCCGCAGACCTGCGAAATGGCCTTGGACCGCCCGATCAGCAGCAGCAAGCCGGTGAGCACGGACGCCATCGCGCCGGCCACCAGCAGGGATTCGTGATGCTCCGGCAGCAAGGGCAGTCGGCGCGCCAGCACCACGGCGCCGATCATGCCCGCCGCTCCGAGCAGCAATGACGGCAGGAACCCGATGAGCGGGAACAGATCGCGATCAATGTTGGCCGTGCGCATGGCCCGGCGCAGCAGCGCGGGAATCACCAGGCCTTTCATGACTACCGTGGCGGCCGCCACCACCAGCACCAGCACGCGCAATTCGTGTTCTATCACCAGGGGCATGATGCCCAGCACCATGCCCTGCAGCGCGGCGACGCGGATCAGCGACGGCAGCCGGCTGGTACCCAGCGCGACGAGGTTCAAGCCCATCGCCACCCCAATCAGCGGATTGAGCAGGTCGTTCACGCCGCGCCTCCTCGCCACGCGACCAGAAGTGCGAACACGCAGAGCAGAAACGCGGTTGTCAGCAGCAACGGCACCCGGCGAAACGCGTAGCGGGCCAGCCACGACTCCACGAGCCCGACCGCCACGGTCACGACCAGCACGCCCGCGATCAGCGCCCCCGCCGCCGCGGCCAGTGACAGTTTCCCCATCGGCAGCACCGCCTGCACCAGCAAGACGGAGAACAGCAGCAGCTTCATCGCCGCCCCGTGCAGCACCGCCGCCAACGGCGGCCCGCTGTGGTCCAGCACCATCACCTCGTGGATCATCGTCAGTTCGAGGTGCGTGTTCGGATCGTCGAAGGGCACCCGGCAGTTCTCCGCCAGCAACACCGTGAACAGCCCGACTGCCAACAGCACGGCGCCGGTGCCGGCTGAGGGGGTGAGCATGGTGCTTAGCAACAGGCTCCCGCTTTGCATGCTCAGAGTGAGCACCGCCGTGATCATCGCCGCCTCCGTAAGCACGGCGTAGCTTACTTCCCGTGCCGCGCCCATGCCTTCAAAGGCCGACCCGGTTTCCAGCGCCGACCACGCGGTGCAGAAGCGGGCCAGCGCCAGCAGGTAAACCAGCAGTATGACGTCGCCGCGAAAACTCAGCGAGGCGCCCAGCGGCCCTAACGGCAGAAGCAGCGCTGCCGCCAGAACCGCCACCCAGGCCACCGCCGCCCCGGCGATAAACCCCGGTGAGGCGAGCGTGCTCAAGACCACGCCCTTGCGCCACAGCCGCGCCAGGTCGTAGTAGAGTTGCAGCACGGGCGGACCGCGCCGCCCGGCCACCCAGGCTTTCACCTTGTTAATGATGCCCGGCAGCAGCGGCGCCAATAGCAGCCACACTGCGAGCCGGGCGAGAATTTCAAGAATCGAGATCATCGCATGCTCCCAAAAATAACCAGCACTCCCACGGCCGCCAGCCCGGCCACGAGATACAGAATGTAATCCGGCAAGTGCCCCTGCTGACGCTGGCGCACCCACCCCGAGGCGGCCATCACCCAATCGCTCACCGGACCAATCACCCGCTCGAGCACGGTTTCCGGAATGCGCTCCAGGTGATCGGCGCGACGCGGAAACGGTCCGCGAGGCCGGCGCAACCGGCGCTGCGGTCGCAGCACCCAGGCAAACCAGCCGGCCCCCAGCGCGGCGAATGAGCCGCCGGTGTATTGCATGCGGGCCGTGGGAGCGGCGTAACCGCAATCCCAGGTGAGCGCTCGGCGCAGGCCGTTCGCCCGCGCCCAAAGCCACAACCCCAGCGCCGACCCCGCGACCAGCGCAGCCAGCGCGGCCTGCACGGCGCCTATCGTGGCCAGCGGGGCCGGCGGTTCGCCGCCGCCCCATGCGGGATTCCATGCCGCCAGTGGTCGCTGGATGAAAGGCCAGACCGCTGCGGGCGCCAGCGCGATGAAGGTGCAGACCGCCGCCAAACCAATCATGGGAGCCCGCATCCACCAGCCGCATTCATGAGCGTGCGCCGCCGTCTGGGTTCGGGCCACGCCGAGAAACACCAGCGCCGCCGCCTTCACAAACGCCGCCAGCGCCAGCGCCCCCGTCACGCCCAATGCGATCGTGGCAGGCACCATGGCCACGGAGACCGGCGCATGGCCCGCCACCGCCTCGAACAATCCCAGGTAAACCAGCCATTCGCTCACAAATCCGTTCAGCGGCGGCAGGGCCGAAATCGCCACGGAACCGAAGGCGAACAAGCCCGCCGTCCAGGGCATGGCACGCCACAGTCCCCCCATACGGCTTATTTCCCGCGTGCCGGTGGCGTGCAACACCGAGCCCGCCCCGAAGAAGAGCAGGGATTTGAACAGGCCGTGATTCCACACGTGCAACAGCGCCCCCGCCATCGCCACGCGGCCCCAGGCGGTGTCGCCGTTGGCCGCGCCCAGCAGGCCAGCGCCCAAACCGATCAGGATGACCCCCATGTTTTCCACCGAGCAATAGGCCAGCAGCCGCTTGAGGTCGTTTTGCGCGAGCGCGAACGCCGCGCCCAGCACCGCGCTGGCCGCACCCAGCGCCAGCACCGCCCAACCCGCACTCGCCGGCAACGGCAGCCAGCCGCTGAAACGAACCAGGCCGTAAACCCCCATCTTGATCGCCACCCCCGACATGATCGCCGAGACGTGGCTCGGCGCATTCGCGTGCGCCGACGGCAGCCAGATGTGCAGCGGGAACATGCCCGCCTTTACGCCAAACCCGAACAACGCCAGCCAGAACAACGGGGCCAGTTCGGGATGGTCCCGCATCGGGCCGAGTTCCCAGCTTCCCGTGTGCGCTGCCAGCAGGGAGAAGAAAGCGAACAACCCGAGAGTTCCAGCGTGCGACGCCGCCAGGTAAAGCCAGCCTGCCGCGCGTGTCTCGCGGCGTTCCCGTTCGAGCGTGATCAGGAAATACGCTGACAAGGCGAAAGCCTCCCACGCTATGAGGAAATGGAGTCCGTTGGCGCATAGCAGGACCAAGCCCATGCACAGAATCAGCATGCTCCACCAAGCCCGCCCGCGCCCGGCCGATTCCGGCCGCTCGCGATCCGGCCAATACTCGCGGGCATACACCGCCCCGGCACCGCCCACGACCGCCACCAGCGCAAGAAACCAGGCGCTGATTGCGTCGAGCCGCAGATGCAGGCGTTCGCCGCCCAGGGCAAACCCGCTCCGCCAATCCCACTCGGCGCCTCCGCCGAGCGTCCCCAAAGCGGCCCCCAGAAAGGCCACCGTGCCGGCCAGCGTCAGCACGAGCCACCAGCGCGGGAAGCGCGCACCGCTCAACGCGGCGGCCACCAGCACCAGGATCGCGAACCCCATGAGCCAATCCATCGTCATGCTGGACCCTCGCGCTTTGGCTCAGCGACACTGGAACCGTCGGCCATAGCCAGCACTTGAAAAAGTTCTTCATCCGGCGCCTCTCGTTCCACCAGGCCCAGCAGCGGCCCCTGCGCGACCGCCCGGCTGAGCCGCGCCAGCGTGTCCAGGTGCGCCCGCGGCGAAGGCGGGATGAAAAAGTAAAGCCGCGTCACCGGCACGTCGTCGGGCGGAGGGGGGGTCAACGGCAAGGCCTCGCGCAGCAGGAGTAGCGCAACCACGCCGGCATCACGGCCCAGCGTCACCCGCGTGCTAAAGTGCGGCAGCGCGAAACCACCGCCCACCGGGGCCCAATTGATGCCGCCCTTGACTCGCAATCGCTGCCCCAGCAAAGTGCGAACTGCCTGGGGAACGCCCGGCAACGCCGCAATGATCCGCTCGAGGACTTCGATCACGCTGGACGCGGGAACATCGCGCCAGATTCCACCCGTCCGCAGCATCGGCGCCAACGCGAGACCACTCGTGAAGGCCCCGTTCTCGGGAGCGAGGAAGCCCGCCCGCGCGGTGAGTCCGTGCGCGGCCGCCCAGTGGGCCACCAGCGCCCGGTCGAAGATCAACCGCCCGCGATCGGGCACATGCGGCAGGCCCTCGTCACGGATCCAGTCATCAACGACTTTTTCTGATACGCCGAACGACTCGGCAAGTTCTACCAAATTTAAATACATTTCGTGTCAGTAATCGGTGGTTGTTTTCCGGCCGGGATCGTCTTGCGTCACTGGCCCCACGCCAGGGTCATGGCCGCCACCGCGGCCAGGCCGATAATCAGGTAAAGGATGTAGGCGTGCGTCCGCCCGTGCTGCAGCCGTCGGGCCACTCCGGATAGGAGCATCACCAGCCGCGCGCACGGCTCGATCACCCGCTCCAGCACCGTTTCCGGCGTGTGCTCTTCAAACACTGCCCGCTGGGGGAACGTCCCTTCCGGCCGATGTTCGTGTCGCTCCGGCTGAAGAATCCAGGCAAACCATTCGGTGATGATGCCGGCGAACGATCCCGCCGTGTATTGCATGCGCGCCGAAGGCGCTGCGTAGCCACAGTCCCAGGTCCCCGCGCGTGCCCAGCCGCCCTGGTGCGCCCGCCGCCACAACCAGGCGGCTCCAGTGACCGCCGCTGCGGCCAGCGCTACGTGAACCAGACCTAGCGTCGTCAACGATTCCGGCGCCGGGACGTCCATCCACGTGCCCCGCCACGCAACCACCGCGGTATGCAGGGCTGGCCAGAAGACAAACGGCGCCAAGCCGATAGCCACGCAACCAGCCGCCAGGACCAACATAGGGCCGCGCATCCAAGGGCCGCATTCGTGAACGTGTTCGGCCGCTGGCGAACGCGGCGCACCGAGGAACACCACGCCGCAAACCTTCACAAAGCAAGCCAGCGCCAGCGCGCCCGTCATGGCCAGCAGCACGATGGCCGGAATCGCCACCACCACCGCCGCCCCAGGTTGGTTGACCGCATCGAACATTCCCAAATACACCAGCCATTCACTCACAAACCCGTTCAGCGGCGGCAACCCGGAAATCGCGGCCGCCCCGAGCGCGAACAGCGAGGCCGTCCACGGCATCGCCCGCCACAGCCCGCCGAGCCGGCTCATCTCGCGTGTCCCGGTGGCGTGCAGTACGGAACCGGCCCCGAGGAACAACAGCGACTTGAACAGGCCGTGGTTCCAGACGTGCAACAAACCGCCGGCCAGCGCCAGAGCGCCCCAGGCCGCCTGGCCGTACGCCGTGGCCACCATCGCGAATCCAACCCCCATCAGAATGATCCCGATGTTCTCAACGCTGTGATACGCGAGCAGCCGCTTGAGGTCGTGCTGTCCCAGCGCGAAGGCCACGCCTAACACCGCGCTCACCACGCCCAGCGCGATCACCACCCAGCCCGCCGACAGCGGTGTCGGCAGCCAGCCACTGAACCGCACGATGCCGTAAATGCCCATCTTGATGGCCACGCCTGACATGATGGCCGAAACGTGGCTGGGCGCATTCGCGTGCGCCGACGGCAGCCAGATGTGCAGCGGGAACACGCCGGCTTTCACGCCAAACCCGAACAAAGCCACCCAGAACAACGGCGCTAACTCCGCCTGGTCGCGCATCGGTCCCAGGTCCCAGCTTCCGGTGCGGGCGGCCAGCAGCGCAAAAAACGCGAATAACGCCAGCGTGCCCGTGTGCGAGGCCGCGAGATAAAGCCAGCCGGCGGCCCGCACTTCGCGTCGTTGCCCCTCCAGGGTGATCAGAAAGTAGGCGCACAGGGCGAACAACTCCCAGGCGATGAGGAAATGCAGTCCGTTCGAGCACAGCAACACCAGCCCCATGCAGAGCAGCAGCGCGCTCCACCACCACCGGCCCACCCTCGCCGAAACGGGATGTGCCTGGTCCGGCCAATACCCCCGCGAATAGGCGGCTCCGGCCCCGCCCACCAGCGCCAGTAAGGCCAGAAACATGGCGCTCACGCCATCCAACCGCAGATGTACGCTTTCGCCACCGATAAGGAACGTGCTCCGCCATTCCCACGCGTCGCCCGTAGCCAATACCCAGGTGGTTGCGGCGAAAATCGCCAGGGCGCTCGCAAGCAAGGCCGACAACCAGCAGCGCGGCGCACGAAACGATCCCAGCAAGCTGAGGATGAGGGCGCCCGCTCCCGCCGCAAGCATCGCACCAATAGTCATCGCCTAGCCTCCCCTGGTTCACCCGGGTGGTCCCCGGAGGCAGCGGCTGAAGGTTGAGGGCCTCTGTCCATGAACCGGCACGCTCGGAGGGCGAAGTCTCGCAACGCCTGCCTGCTCGTCCTCGTCCGTCGTCCTCGTCCGTCGTCCTCGTTTTTCAACTCCCCTTTTCGAGGACGAGGGACGAAGGACGAGGACGAGGACGACCAGGGTTCATGGTCCCCATGCGCGATTTGCATATCGTGGAGGCTATCCATGCGTGATTTGCTCCTCGCGCGGTTTGGGCAGATCAGTGCTGATTCGCCGAACGGTCATCGCCAGCTCGTCGCGGCCTGCCTGTGCCATCACCTGTGCTTTGAATTCCGGGTCCCGCAACGCGAACGAGAGCCGGGAGAGGAGATGGAGATGCGCCCGCACCGTGGGACTGATCAAGGTGAATAACGCCTGCACCGGTCGTGCGTCCAGCGCGCCGAAATCAATGGGCTGCTCCAGAAAGCACAGCGAAACCAGCGGCCGCTCAACGTGCAGCACGATCGGATTGCGCGCGTGGGGAATCGCGATGCCGTCCCCAATCCCGGTCGAGGCCAGTTGCTCACGGGCCAGCAGCACCTGAAACAGGAATTCCCGGTCCACCTCGTCCGGCAAACGCACAACTTCGATAACGCTGCGGAGGGCGGATGCGACGTCGGCACCCCCAATTCGGTAAAAGATCCCGCCGGTCTGGAGGGCCTCGGGAAGAGTCGGCAGGGGCTGGTCTGGATCCTCAGCCTCCTGCAAGGCCCCGAGCGAAAGGTTGATTTTATTGGCTGTGGCCCATTCCAAGACCTCGGCCCGGCTGAATCGGTATTGGCCACTCATGCGGTAGCCGGGAAGCTTCCGATCGCTGACCCATCGGTACACCGTCTTTTCCGAAACATCTAGCAATTCGGACACATCTCTAACGGTTAGCTTCATATTGACATCGATGTATTATCTGTCTCACTAACTAGACATCTGTGGACATTAATGCCCTATCCAACTTTCCAGGTCAACATGAATCCTGGCGGTGGTGGTAAAGCGGGTTGGGAAAACAACATACGCGGCGCACGAAGAGAGGTTGAGGGCAAGGCAGAGCGGGGCCATGGCGTGCTGGAACATTGACGTTCCAGCCGTCCGGACCAAGCCACAACCCAGCTTCGCAATGGGCATAGGGAGATTGGGTGGCACATTCATGGGATCGACCATCGCAGAATCCTAGTTGGCGAATTGGGAATGGTTC
>Ga0209429_10001119_pt1 | contig 17155 bp, 13 predicted proteins | sample BarGraNGADG00212_3_FD_184493 | JGI IMG/M metagenome (GOLD analysis project Ga0209429, IMG submission 184493) | Arctic peat soil microbial communities from Barrow, Alaska - Barrow Graham LP Ref core NGADG0004-212 (SPAdes) (version 2) | ecosystem: Environmental > Terrestrial > Soil > Wetlands >...
TTCATGTCACTATGGACGAGTGACGTGTGAGTGCACAGAGTCCGAAATATTGGAGGAATTACCACATGAAGATGACATATCAGCCTAAAAAACGCCACAGAGCGATGGAGCATGGTTTTAGAAAAAGAATGAAGACGGCCTCTGGCAGAGATGTTCTCAGAAGAAGAAGACTCAAGGGAAGAAAAAGCCTTACAGCTTAAGGACCACCCTTGTGGTCCTTCTTTTTACCACGGGTTTTACGCCGACCTTTGCGATGCAGGGCGATTTTTGTTTACTCTTTTTCCAAAAAGAGGGGGAGTTGTGACAGCCTTTGAAAATAACAGAACCGCTTCGTTTCAATTATGAGTTCGCGCGCGTATATAAGCGCGGCGTATATACTTCCGGTCGGTGTCTTGTTTTACATGCATTTCCGAGGACTTCATATATCAGAAGAGGTCGTAGGCCGGTTCCCCCGGATGTCAACAGACTAGGGGTTACCAGCAGCCGTAAGATCCGGGGAGCCGTAAAGCGCAACCGGGTAAAGAGACTGCTTCGTGAGAACTACCGGCTTCTGGAGCCGGAACTGTGCGGCGGCTATGATCTGATTCTGATGATGAAGCCCCTTGATCCTCTCCCTGATTATCTTCAGGTAAAAAAAGAAATGAGAAGCCTTTTTAAACGGGCCGGCTTATTTAAACAGGTGATTTAACGTGATTGGACGGTTTTTTATTTGGCTTATTCGCGGATACCGGAGATTTATCTCTCCCGGACTGCCCCCATCCTGCAAGTATCTGCCTACTTGTTCGCAATACGGCATGGATGCAATTGCGAAATACGGTGCTTTTCGGGGATCCCTCATGACACTCTGGCGCATACTGCGCTGCAATCCTTTCAGCAAGGGTGGATATGATCCGGTCAAATAATGTGCAGGCATAATATTTTTCGCCTACTTATGATATACTATTAAAAGCTATTTTCAGACGCAAGTCTGCCCGATGAAGGAGTACCTAATGGATTTTTTCGCTGTTTCGCTGAGTTTTTTGGGTTTTACGGATAACCCGCTCAACACGCTTTTTGGTTGGATGACCCGCGTCTTTTTCGAGTTCTTCGGAAGTTATGGAATTGCCATCATCGTTTTGACGATCATAATAAAGGGTGTTCTCATACCTCTTAATGTGCATTCACAGAAATCGATGATCAAACAGCAGGCTCTTTCCTCCCAGCAGGCGGAGATTAAACGCAAGTACCCGGATGACAAGCAGAAGCAGAATGAAGAATTGACAAAGCTTATGAGTCAGAACGGAGCATCATCTTTCGGAGGATGTATTCTGCCGATTGTACAGCTGTTTTTCATCTGGCCGCTCTTTTATGTTGTACGCGCCCCGCTGCGTTATATTACACAGGTCTCAACGGATAATCTCTCCAAAATCGGTACTCTGCTTTTTGATAACGGAGTAATCGGCAAGGGTGATTTATCCGGCATTGTTGCCAATAACATACCGATTATCAAGGCATTCCAGAATAGCCCGGCCCTTATACAGGAATCGGTAAGCAAGGGTTTCTTCAAGCTCGGACAGATCATCAACATGAAATTCATGGGTGTGGATCTTTCCCTTACACCTCAATATAACCCGGCCGTCCTGTTCGGGGTTGACCGTGCCCAATATCTGCCGCTTCTGGTTATTCCGATTCTTGTACTTCTTACTACACTTCTCCAGATGCGTATGACGAATATTCTCAAGCCGAATTATAAGGCTGATAAGGACGCCAAAGAACGCGCCAAGCTCAATCCCGCCCGTAAGGATCAGGTCCCGGAGAATAGCATGGAAAGTACGATGAAGCTGATGAACTGGCTGATGCCGGTAATTATGCTTGTTACCACTTTCACTTTGCCTTCGGCCATGGGTTTTTACTGGATAGTCTCCAACATTATGGGTATTGTTCAGCTGATTATCGTATTTCTGATGTTCACCAGGCCTCTTGAGGAAAAGAAAGCGGAGATGGCTATTCTGAAGGCCCACGCTTTCTCAAAAACTGCACAGGTTGCCGAGGTTGAATCTGTTGTGAATATTCCTGCAAAGGCCGGCTCTTCAAAAAGTTATTCAAAAAGCTCTGCCAAATACGGTAAGAAACCGAATAATAGTGGTAAACGCTAATCAGCGTTTCGAATGAATAGGGAGGCGTGAATATGGAAAAGTCAGTAACGAAGACTGCCAAATCGGTCGATGAAGCTATTTCTCTGGCAATCGTGGAACTTGGAATTTCTGAAGATGATGCAATCGTGGAAATTATCGAAGAAGGAGCCGCAGGCGGTTTTCTCGGCCTTGGCAAGAAGCTGGCGACTGTAAAGGTGTCAGCTCCTGACGTTGAGGAAGAAGAGGAAGCGGTATACTACGGCGATGACGAAGCTTTTGAGGGCGATGCTGTAAGCGAGTCCGAAGATCAGGCCGTATCATTTGTAGCAGAAATTCTTTCCGGTATCGGTATTCACGGCAAGCTTGATTCGTATCGCGAAGGTGAGACTATCTTTATCCGTGTTACAGGTCAGGACTGCGGAGCTGCAATCGGCAGACACGGTGAGACCCTCGATGCTATTTCCTATCTGACTTCGCTGGTTGCCAATAAATACAGCGAAGAGCATATTCGTGTTTCCCTGGATATCGGCGGTTACAAGAAGCGCCGTGAAGCTATGCTTATAGCAATGGCTCAGAAGGCTGCCTCCCGGGCTGCACGTTCCGGCCGCCCGGTAACACTTGAAGCAATGAATCCTGCTGAGAGACGCATTGTTCATTCAGCACTTCAGACATTTTCCGGAATCACAACACACAGCGAAGGTGAAGAGCCGGATCGTAAAGTTATCGTTGTTCCGACGCGAGGATCTGCTTCGACAGGCCCCGCAATCGTTGTGCAGACAGCTGAACCGGTGGAAGTTGCTGACATGACCGATACAGCTGAACCGACCGGAACGGCTGAATCTGCAGAATCAGAGGAGTAAGAACCAATGTCTTCTGATCGCCCTTACTGTGCTTGTGCAACACCTCCCGGGGTCAGTGGTCTTGCGGTAATCCGTATGGCCGGAGCCGGATCGGCAGAAGTACTTGACCGTGTTTTCAATATTGTCCGCAGCGCGGGCGATGCCCTGACCGTCAAGGAAATGAGCGGATATACAGCTGCTTTCGGTACCCTGTATGACCCTCTGGACGGACATGTAATAGATGAAGTTATTTGTACCCGGTTTACTGCCCCGCATTCATATACGGGGGAAGACTGTGTTGAAATCTCCTGCCACGGCGGCTCCGCCGTCCGCCAGGAGATTCTTCGCGTTTTGCTGGAAAACGGGGCACGCGGAGCAGAACCGGGGGAATTCACCCGGGCAGCGTTCCTTGCCGGCAAAATTGATCTTTCCCAGGCTGAGGCTGTCATGGATGTAATAGCAGCTGATTCAAGCCTTGCGCTTGCTGCAGCGGAGCGCCAGCTGGCAGGATCCCTCAAACAGAACATCAGGGCAATTTCCCGGAATCTGTATATAAGTTTTGCATCCCTTGAGATGATTGTTGAATTTCCCGAACACGAAGATACTCCCGAGAATACCCGGTCAATTATCGCGGCCCTTTCGAGCCAGCTGGCATTCATTTCCGGTATTGCGGAATCCTTTTCACAGGGCCGGATATTGCGGGAAGGGATGACGGTTGTCCTATGCGGCGTTCCGAACAGCGGCAAATCATCCCTTCTGAACAAAATGGCCGGGTATGACCGTGCAATCGTGACGGCAAGTCCCGGTACAACAAGAGATACACTTGAAGTATTTTCTTCAGTAGAGGGTATTCCGGTCCGTCTTATCGATACGGCGGGACTTCGGGATGCGCAGGATGAGACGGAGAAGCTCGGCGTTTCGCGAGCCTATGCGGCTGTTAAGGAGGCGGATCTTCTTCTTTGGCTTTGCTCTCCCGACGGGGATGATCTGGAGAAGGGAAGTGAGCTGTTCAATGCGCTTTCCGATTCACAGTCACATAATGATGTCGGTATTCTTGTCAGCAAAGCAGATCTTCTCAATGAAGACGGCGCTGAACGATTTATGAAGACGATTAAAGACCGTATGGAAGACTGGGGTTTTACAGGTCAGATTCGTTTCTTTTTGGTTTTTTCATCGCAGACCGGTGAAGGAATTGAACTTCTCGGCAAAGAGATCCGGCGTCTCTACGATGAAAAGGGACAGGGTCAGATGTCTGAAGTGCTTCTGACAAATGCGAGGCATTACGACAAAATCACTATAGCAAAGGCAACACTTGCCGAGACGATTGCAATACTGGAGCGAGGACAATCCGCAGATCTGGCTTGCTCGCTTCTGAGAAGTACGATGGATGCACTTGGTGAGATCACAGGGGATTCTGTTAACGAAGAATTGGTTCACACAATATTTTCCAGGTTTTGCATCGGCAAATAATGGATGCTGCTGTGTAGAAATAGAGGGCGGACGGCAAATGACAACAATTTCAGAAGCACTTCAAAGAGATTTTGCATACAGGGCGGGGAATTATGACGTAATTGTCGTAGGTGCAGGCCATGCGGGCTGTGAGGCGGCTCTAGCGGCCGCACGGCAGGGCTTATCAACGATCCTTTTTACTCTGAATCTTGATTCGCTTGCCAATATGCCCTGTAATCCCAGCATCGGAGGAACCGCCAAGGGTCAGCTGGTCCGTGAGATCGATGCGCTTGGCGGGCAGATGGGTAAGACAGCTGATCTGACTGCAATTCAGATGAGAATGCTGAACCGCTCCAAGGGTCCGGCTGTTTTTTCGCCCCGTGCCCAGATTGACCGCAGAAAATACAGTCAGCTGATGAAGACGATTCTCGAAAAAGAAGAGAACCTTTTTCTCCGCCAGTCGGAAATCATAGAACTCTTATGGGAGAAGGATGAAGATTCAGGACTGTCCGTCTGCGGCGCTGTGACACGGTCGGGAGCTGTCTATGAGTCATCTTCCGTAGTTGTATGCTCAGGAACCTATATGGAATCAAGAGTCATTATGGGCGAAGTTATATACGAGAGCGGCCCCGACGGACTCTTTCCCTCGCATGGCCTGTCAAAGAGCCTTGCGGACGCAGGCATTCCGCTGCAGCGTTTCAAGACGGGAACACCTGTCCGGCTTAATGCCAGAAGTGTCGATTTTTCGAAGATGGAGAGGCAGGACGGCGAGACGGATATCCCTCCTTTTTCGTTTGAACATGAAATGGCCGGTATACACCCGCCCGATAATCAGATTCCATGCTGGACCGTATGGACCTCCCCTGAGACACGTAAAGTCATTTTCGACAACATGGATCGTTCACCCCTTTACAGCGGTGTTATCGAGGGCACAGGTCCGCGCTACTGTCCGTCCATCGAAGATAAATTCGTCAAATTCAAGGATAAAGAGAGGCATCAGGCCTTTGTGGAACCAATGGGTGACGATACTTCCGAAATGTATCTCCAGGGAATGAGTACGAGCCTGCCGGAAGAGATTCAGGTACAGATCGTACGCTCCCTTCCCGGCATGGAGAACGCACATATTCAGCGTTCCGCCTATGCCATTGAATATGACTGTATTGATCCGACTTCGCTTTTCCCGTCCCTTGAATCAAGATGCCTGTCCGGACTTTTTACGGCCGGACAGATCAACGGTTCTTCCGGATACGAAGAAGCAGCGGCACAGGGGCTTATTGCAGGAATAAATGCGGCAAGATATGTCCGCGGGAAATCCCCGTTTGTGCTTGACCGGTCTGAAGCGTATATAGGCGTGCTGATTGATGACCTTGTAACCAAAGGAACATCCGAACCGTATCGCATGATGACATCAAGGGCGGAATACAGGCTTTTCCTGAGGCAGGATAATGCTGATGAGCGCCTGACCGAATACGGGCATCAGATCGGGCTTATTTCCGACGACAGATATCATTTGTTTACCGCAAAAAAGCAGATGATTGCAGCGGAAGAGGTTCGTATGCGCACGACGTATCTGCCGCCTTCCCCTGTTATGACTGCGATGCTGACTCCTTTAGGCAGCACGATTCCGCCTTCCGGCATCTCTCTGGCAGAACTTCTGAGACGTCCTGAAATTCATTATTCCGACCTGGCACCGGTGGATGCAGACCGCAGGGAACTGCCGGCAAGCGTTACTTTTGAAGTAGAAGTCAATATCAAATACGAAGGATATATCCGCCTTGAGAAGGACAGGATAGATAAATTTAAATCGCTTGAGCACCGCTCCCTGCCGCAGGGGATTCCTTTTGACGAAATCACGGGACTGCGTCTGGAAGCCCGTCAGAAGCTTGCCCGCTTTCAGCCGGTTTCCATCGGGCAGGCATCACGTATTTCCGGCGTCTCACCCGCTGACATTGCGGTACTTCTCGTATATGTGGATGCACGCAGAAGAAGAGAGGGCAGCATATGATGGACGAGAAAAGAATAAGTCCCGACCATAAGCGTAAAACGGCCGTTTCGACAGTCGCTCTGGCAGCTGCAAAAAGCAGAATTGCCGCAGCCTCGGCAAAACCGGTCAAGGCAAAACAAGTTAAGGACACACCGGTCAAAGCAAAACCGGTTAAGGAGAAGGCCGCAAAAACGGCACCAGTCAAAGCAAAAGCTTCCAAAGGGACACCGGCTGAATCTGCATATGAAAAGTCGCTTGCAACGATTGCCGCGGGCGGTATGACACCTGATGATGCAGTTCCCGAACTGACGCCTATTCTCGCATCGGGAGCCAAAGAAATGGCTATTCCGCTTTCTGCAGAAAATATCCGCGCATTCTCCGAATATGCCCGCCTTCTTAAAGAATGGAACGAAAAGATGAATCTGACAAATATTACGGATGATAAAGGTATTGCGATAAGGCACTTCATCGATTCACTGACACTCGTTTCGCATCTGGAGGAAGAATCCGCCAAGAAGGGTAAAAAAGACCTTTCCCTGATTGATGTCGGTACGGGTGCCGGATTTCCGGGTATACCGCTGAAAGTAGCCATGCCTTCGCTCGTAGTTACGCTTTTGGATTCGCTCAGAAAAAGAGTCGGTTTTCTTGATGCCGTCTGCGCCGCACTTGATTTAAAGGGAATTACAACAGTACATTCCCGTGCCGAAGATGCCGGCCTGTCCAAACAATACAGAGAGAAGTTTGATGTTGCCACGGCACGTGCCGTAGCGCCGCTGCCGGTTTTATGTGAATATTGCCTGCCGTTTGTTAAAGTAGGCGGAATTTTCCTGGCGATGAAGGGGAATGTGGAAGAAGAAGCGGAGACCGCCAAAAAGGCAATTGTCACTTTAGGCGGAACGATTGAGACGCTCCATCACTTTACACTGCCGGGTACGGATATGAACCGCTCGATCATCGTCATACGAAAAGTACGGGCAACACCTGCAAAGTACCCCCGTCAGGCAGGAAAACCTGAAAAGGAGCCCATTGTATGATTGCCCTGAGTCTTGCCGTTCAAATGGCAATACTCATGTTTATTGGATTTTTTGCACGAAAAAAGAGAATCGTTGAAGAGAAATTTTCGACGTCCCTGGCATCTTTTATCTTCAACTTTGTTTTCCCCTGTGTTGTAATCAATGCAATGCAGATCAAATACGAACCGTCTGAAGTTATTAATTCGGGACTTTTGATGGGAATCAGTGTTTTCACAATGGCACTGATGCTTGGCCTCGGACTGCTTGTGAACAGGATTATACGCAAAAAAGATGATATGTCTCGTATTTTGCTTGTCAATCTTATGTTTACGAATTTTACCTATATGGCATTTCCGATCATGGAGTCGCTCTATGGTGAAAAAGGAAGCTTTTATATTGCGATTTATACGATTCCTGTGAGAGTGCTTTTCTATGTGGCGACCCCGCTGATTTTCACATTGGGGAAAGACAAGGCAGAGACGCTTAATGCCCGCCGGATCGGCAGGGACGCCTTGCGCGCACTGCTTTCACCACCTGTTCTTGCTGTGCCCGTCGGACTTTTGATTTACTTTTTCGGCATCCCGATTCCCGGGCCAATTGCCGCGGTAATTGCATCTCTGGCTAAAGTTGCAACACCGATGGGCATGGTCCTCTGCGGAGTTACTCTTGCGGCCATTCCGCTTTCGAAAATATGGAAAGAAAAACGAATCCTTCTTATTGCAGCGCTTCGTCTTCTTGCGGCGCCCCTGACAGCCGTCGGAATCTATCTGTTTGTGTCACTTTTTGTGCAGGTAGACCCGCTTGTTGCCAAAGTGTCCATCCTGTATTGTGCACTGCCTGCGGCGGCAACAATAACGGTCCTTGCCATCAAATCACAAAGTGACGCCACGAAGGCAGCGCAGTGTGTTTTTGCAACAACACTTTTCTCGGTTATTACGCTGCCTGCATGGGCCTATCTTCTGGAAATTATCGTTCATTAATACCGGTGACTGTTCCCCGGGAAGCCGTATAAGATCAAAATAATCCTGCCCGTCCCTGGATCTTTGCGCATTCCGATATACAGATCGTTTTTGCCTGTTACTGATTCTTCTTCTTTTTTTGTCGATTCAGGCAGCGGTTCCATTACAAAAACACGGGATCGAACGGAAAAGTTTAATAAGTATTACTCGCGTACATGCGCGCGAGAGGCAGGTCTGGTATAATATTCATGTATGTTTTTCTCACCAGATAAAGGAGGAAGAAAAAATGGCTGATTCAACAGGTCCTGTAGATCGCACAAGCAGTGAAGTCAAGGACCTTCGTAAGCAACAGGAGGAACAGGTTGACCTGGTCTTCCGTTCACTTCAAAATACGATTATCCCGGTAGACCTGGAACAGGAAATGAAGAGATCATTTATTGATTACGCGATGAGCGTCATTTCCGACCGTGCCCTGCCGGATATCCGCGATGGACTTAAGCCTGTTCACAGGCGTATTTTATACTCCATGTTTACGCAGGGATTTACTCCGGATAAGGCATATCGTAAGTGCGCTACTACAGTCGGTGATGTGCTCGGACGTTTCCATCCGCACGGTGACGCATCCGTATATGATGCACTCGTACGTCTGGCGCAGGACTTTTCCATGCGTCACACTCTGGTCGACGGACACGGCAACTTTGGTTCCATGGACGGAGATCCGCCGGCTGCCTATCGTTATACGGAAGCCCGTCTTGCACGTGTGACAATGGAGATGATGAGCGATATCAACAAGAATACCGTTGATTTCCGCCCTAACTATGATGAGCATGAGATGGAGCCGATCACACTGCCGGCACGTTTCCCCAATCTGCTGGTCAACGGATCCGTCGGTATAGCCGTCGGTATGGCCACAAACATTCCTCCCCATAACATGGGAGAAGTCATTGACGGCGTCGTAATGCTTCTTGATAATCCTGATACGGATGTTGAGGAACTTATGACGGTTATCAAGGGACCCGATTTCCCGACCGGCGGAATGATCCTCGGACAAAGAGGGATTAGGGACGCGTATCGCACCGGCCGCGGCCGTATTGTTGTCCGTGCACATACTGACATTGAGTCCATGAAGAATAACCGCCAGCGTATTGTCGTACATGATCTTCCCTATATGGTCAATAAGGCGCGCCTTATCGAGCGTATTGCGGATCTGGTCAAGGACAAAAAGATCGAGGGCATTTCCGATGTCCGCGATGAGTCCGACCGTACTGCAGCCGTCCGTATTGTTATTGAGCTCAAAAAAGATGCCAACGCCAATGTCGTCCTGAATCAGCTTTACAAACACTCATCCATTCAGGACGCATTTAATGCGAATATGCTGGCACTGATTCCTGATGAACAGGGGCGTCTGGAGCCTAAGACAATTACACTTATGGACGCGCTGGTCTATTACATCAAACATCAGGAGGATGTAGTCAGCCGCCGCACAAGATTTGATCTGGAAAAGGCTGAAGCAAGAAAGCACATTGTGGAAGGCCTCCTGAAGGCTATCGATCATATCGACGAAGTCATTGCCATCATCCGTTCATCGAGAACAGAGGATCAGGCCAAACAGAGACTCAGCGAGCGGTTTGAATTTTCGGATAAACAGGCACAGCACATTGTAGATATGCGTTTAGGCCGGTTAACCGGACTTGAGCGAGAGAAGTTGGAGTCAGAATACAGGGATCTTGAAATTAAGATCGAGTATTTCCGCAGCGTTCTGGGAGATCCGATTCTGCTTCATGAATTAATAAAAACGGAGATCCTTGCAGTTAAGGCCAAGTTTGCTACCGATCGGCGTACGGCTCTTGAAGCCGCCGATGATGACGATATTGATGATGAGTCACTCATCAGTGAGGAAGATGTTATTATTACCCTCACACATTTCGGCTACGTCAAACGTCTGTCTGTTGACACTTACAAGAGCCAGCATCGCGGAGGGCGAGGCATTTCCGGTCTGGCAACAAGAGAAGAGGATTTTGTTGAGAACATCATAACAACCTCAACGCATGCAGTTCTTCTTTGCTTTACCAATCGCGGACGTGTATTCCGCCTCAAGGGGTATCAGGTACCGGAGGCAAGCCGCCAGGCAAAGGGCACGGCGATTGTCAACCTTCTGCAGTTGGACGGCGGGGAAAAGATCCAGACGGTTATTCCTATCCGCTCCTTTGAAGATGTCGGTTTCCTGATGATGGCGACCCGCAAGGGTGTCGTCAAGAAGACGGAACTCCTTGATTATTCCCGTATCAATAAGAGCGGCCTGATAGCCGTGAATTTGCGGGATGACGATGAATTGGTCGGTGTTCGCCTGACGGACGGACAGCAGGAAATAGTTCTGGTTACCAGAAAGGGCATGTCCATTCGTTTTGCAGAAGAGGATGTGCGTGATACCGGGAGAAATACAATGGGTGTACGCGGCATCTCCCTCTCCGGTGATGATGAAGTAATCGGCATGGCGCCGATCGTCGAAGGTGAGAATCTTCTTGTAGTATCCGAGAAGGGTTTCGGAAAACGTACGGAGATGGATGAATACCGGACACAGACAAGAGGCGGCAAAGGCCTTATCACCTATCGAATTGCGGAGAAGACGGGCCCGTTGGTCCGGATTGCCCTTGTAGCGGAGGACAAGGATGTTCTTATCATAAATGATACGGGCATCGTCATAAGACTTGCAGCCGCAGAGATTCCCGTTCTGTCCCGTGTGACGCAGGGTGTAACGCTGATGCGTACACGAAGCGGCAAGGTGGTTGACCTTGCCATCCTGGAGCACGAAGATGTGGAGGAAGAGGATGAGAATGACCTTGCACCGGAAGAGTCCCTGGATACTTCCGAAGAAGGCCCCGGAGAATCTGAATTGGATTTGATCAAGGACTCAACACCGGAGGTGTATGAGGAAGGCGCGGATCCATCAGCAGAGTGATTTATCGGGGGCGCACGGCAGAATCATTTTGCCGTGCGCCCCCTTCAGTAATAGAAAAAGGAGACAACTATGACCGCACGTGCAAAGAGATCTCTTTCAAGGCTGCTGCATCCGCACGGACCGCTTTCCGCTATTTCAGTAATCATTGCTGCGGTGATACTTTTTTCACTTTCCCTGCCCGTATCGGCAGAGGTCGGACAGCAGGATATCACGCTTCCTCAGCTTGCTGATGTTGTCTGCCAGTCATATATGGTATACGACAGGACAACGGGGAAATCCCTGATTTCTCAGAATCCCGATCAGATAATATACCCTGCAAGCATGACCAAAATTATAACGGCAGCCCTGGCGCTTGATAATCTTGCTGCAGATCAGATACTCACAGTAAGTCAGACTGCGATCGATGCGACAACACCCAACTCCACGTTAATGGGACTTATCGTCGGTGAAGAGATTTCAGTGAGAGAAATCCTTTACGGACTTATGCTTCCTTCCGGTAACGACGCGGCAAATGTCCTGGCCGAAGCGATCGTTACGGCAACCGGCTATACCGACCCAGCGAACCCGATGCGTTCGAAGCTGGATCTTTTCGGCGATATAATGAATCAGAAAGTATCTGAACTCGGTCTTTCCCATACACATTTTGTAAACGCAAACGGTCTTCATGACGAAAATCATTATACGACGGCAAGTGATCTGGCTATGATTTTTGATTATGCACTTCAAAATGATGATTTCCGGACGATCATTTCATCACCGACGCATGTTTTCAAAGCAACAAACAAGCATAATTTCGATGCCTGGTATGTTGCAAAAAATACAAATTGCCTGCTGACAGACCCCTGGATTTTGGGCGCCGACTCAGCGATTGCCCAAGTTGTCGGCGGAAAAACCGGCACAACGATTCCGGCAGGTACAGGCATGACGCTTCTCTCTGTCGATAAGAACGGAGATGAACTTATCTCCGTTGTATGCGGAATTCCATACGAGACAGCAAACCGCCTCACTTCGTTTATGGCAGCAATCCTCAATGCAGGGGCACAGGCCTGCTATGACAAAGATCCCTTTGTCCGAACTGTAGGGAATGTTATGGATAATAAACCTTACAATGCAGCAGCCGACCTGGGTCCTTCCGGTTTGACCGGGAATATACCTACGCAAATACCGACAGATGTCCCGGAAACGCCCACTGTCATACCGGAGGGCGGCATAACAGTTAATCCTTCGGGCAGTACGGAAGCAGCCGCAGGGCAGGAAGATCCGGATATATCCGGATATTCACCGCTGGACACAATCAAGGCCCATCCCGTGATCAGCACTATCATTGGCATTATATTAACCATTGTAATATTTCTGGTAGTCGTTTATTTTTCTGCAAACAGAAGGAGAAGACGCGGCCGCAACGGTATCCGGAGAATATAGGTAATAGGTCCAACATGAGCGAAAGTTCATTTCCGATAAATAATCATCAAGCTGGAGGATTCATATGAGTATTCAAAAAACCCTTTTCGGACGTATCGGTGAACAGGATGTTCACCGGTTTACCATTGCATCAGAGCTTCTTGAAGTCTCGGTTATAGAGTATGGTGCATGCATACAGTCGATATATTTGAAGGACAAGTCGGGTAATCCGCGCAATGTAGTGATCGGCCTTGATACACTTGAAGAATACATTGCCAATCAGGCATTTTTCGGCGCTGCAATCGGCCGTCACGCCAATCGGATTGAAGGCGCAAAAGTATGCATCAATAATGTAAAATACAATCTTGAAAAGAACGAAGGTCAGAATAATCTTCACAGCGGATCAACCGGTTTTCACGGCCGGATTTTTACCGGCGAAATTTTCGGTGACAAACTTGAGTTATCGCTTGTCAGTCCGCATATGGATCAGGGATTTCCGGGTGAAATGAAATTGAAAATCATATACTCACTCACCGCGCAGGGCGGCCTTTCCATTGAATATCAGGCTGTCAGCGATCGGGATACCATATGTAACCTTACCAATCATTCATATTTCAACCTTGAGGGAATAAACAAAACCATTCTTGATCATAAAATCATGATATCTGCGGATTTCTATACGCCGGTAAAAGCCGGATGTCTGCCGACCGGAGAGATTTTCAGCGTTAAGGGAACACCTTTTGACTTTACCGTTCCCAGCCTGATCGGCGAACCGATCGAAGCTGCTGATTCTCTGGTCGCAGACGGATTTGATCACAATTACGTCCTTCGGGAGCAATCCATCGAGCCTGCTGCGGCCGTATACGCCCCTGATTCGGGTATCTGTATGCAGGTCTATACAACGCTGCCGGGAATTCAGTTCTATACAGGCAATTTTCTGGGAGGGGTTGCATTAAGCGGAGGAAAAACAGCAGTCAAACATAACGCATTGTGTCTCGAGACGCAGTATTTTCCCAATGCTTTTCAATATTCGCATTTTCCGCAACCGATTTTAAAGGCTGGGGAGCCAATGACAGAAAGCACGGAATATCGTTTCTCTCTGCAATGATCCGGGTCGGAGCCGGCGAACCGGCATTCAATTTTGTATTCAACATGCCGAAAACATACATTTGACGAAAATCGAAAGGAGAACATAAATGTCAGAACTCAGATTTAATCCGATGCTCAATGATTGGATTATGGTAGCATCAAATCGTCAGCAGAGGCCTGCTATGCCAAAGGGGTGGTGCCCGTTTTGCCCGGGTTCCGGAAACGTACCGGATGAGGGATATGATGTATTTAAATATGATAATGATTTTCCCGTGATGACACAGGAATTTTCGCAGCTGTCCGGACAGTCGGACGATTTTTTTAAAGCGAAACCGATGTATGGCAAATGTGAAGTCATCCTATACCATCCCAATCATACGATAACGCTGCCTGAGCTTCCCAGAGCCCACATCCGTAAGCTGGTGGATCTGTGGACAAGCCGATTTGAAGAGCTTGCCTCGGACAAGGAGATCAAGTATATCCTCATCTTTGAGAACCGCGGGGCCGAGGCCGGAGTTACCATGCCGCACCCTCATGGTCAGCTGTATGCATTCAACTGGCTTCCCAAGAATATTGAGACGGAAATTGCCAACAGCAAGCTGCATTATCAGCAGACAGGGCGATGTCTGACCTGCGAACTGCTCGCAAAAGAGCAGGAAGCCGGGGACCGTATGATCATGGAGAATGATCATTTTGCTGTATATATTCCGTTTTACACTGCCTACCCGTACGGAACGTATGTCACAGCAAAAGAGCATGTCGGGTGTCTTCCCGATTTCTCGTCGGAGCAGAAAGATGCTCTTGCGGACATTCTGAAGAGAATAACAGGTACATACGATTCCCTCTTCAATAAGCTTTTCCCGTATATGATGGTAATGCATCAGGTTCCGGTGAATACTGAGGATGCCGGTGATTATTACCATTTTCATATTGAGTTCTATCCTCCGCTGCGTGCCGACGGGGTACAGTACTTCCGGGCATCCTGTGAGACAGGTGCCGGAGCTTACTGCAATGCTACGCAGCCTGAGGAAAAAGCACAGGATTTAAGGGATGCATATGAGTCATTCCTGGCAAAGGGTGAGGTCGAATAATATTACGGATATAGACACGGATATTGGTTTCAAAAACACAGACAAATAAAAAGGAAGCTTCGCGGGAAGCTTCCTTTTTTGATACTTCAATTGAATTTGAATTACAGATCTTTAACTTCACTGAGGATAGCTTTGACCTGCTCTGCGGAATTCTGCAGGAAACGGAGTTCCTGAGGATCCAGTTCGAATTCAAGAACGCGCTCAACGCCGTTTGCACCAATGATGGTGGGAACATTGGTAGCGACATCCGTGATGCCATACTGCCCATTGAGGACACTTCCGACTGTACGGATTGTGTTCTCGCCCTTAAGAAGGGATTTGGCAATCGTAGTGATGGAAACAGCAATACCGTTGAAAGTCGCGCCCTTGAGCTTAATGACCTCAGCACCGGAATTACGTGTCTTCTCTGCGATCTCGATGCGGTCTGCCTGTGTGAAGGAAATACCGGTTGTCTTTGCGTAGTCATCAACAGAAAGACCGGCAATATTAGTAGCACTCCATGCAGGGAGCTGAGAATCGCCGTGCTCTCCGATAATGTAGCCATGAACGTTGCGTACATCAACATCAAGTTTCTGTGAAAGCAGTGAACGGAAGCGTGCACTGTCAAGAACTGTACCGGAACCGAGAACGCGGTTGTGAGGAAGTCCGGACCACATAGTTACCATATAGGTGAGGATGTCGACAGGATTTGATACAACCAGAATATTGCCGGTTGTGTAATTTGCCATCATACTCTCAGTGATTTTTTTGCCGAGCATAACATTCTTCTTCGCGAGGTCAAGACGTGATTCACCAGGTTTACGCGGAATGCCAGCTGTCATAATGATCAGATCGCAATCCTTGACGTCGGAGTAATCACCGGCATAAAGATCCATCTGACCGAGGAAGGGAAGTCCGTGGCTGATGTCAAGGGCTTCGCCAGTGGCTTTATCCTGATTTACGTCAATCAGAACAAGCTCCGTGCATAACTGTTGAATAGCCATTGAAAATGCAGCAGCAGCTCCAACTGAACCAGCGCCAATAATTGCAACTTTTGAACCGAATTTTTTCTTGCTCATATGTCCACCCACTCTCATTATTTGCCGCAGTCACTCACTTCATGTGCGGCTTTTGTCTTATTGTCAGTCTGTATTTATTCTGTCAAAACACAGAAGAAGCGATCCATACATACTGATGCTCGAATTCAAAAGAATAAGTCCATTATACCTTAGATAGTATAAATTATTCAAGAAACCAGCTCTGCGTATTTTAATCCCAAAAACTGCTGTTGGCAACCTTTCCGGCAAAAAAAAGATGAACTTCAGACAAATATTTTGATATTGCATCAAATAGGGATTGAAATCCCGGAAAACATTCAAAAAACGATCAAAAAGCAATATACAAAAATATCAGCCGGATGCCGGAGAAATACAGTTTACCAGCTTATATATATATAATACATTTACAACGCTGCAAAGTACATGAAAGACGTGTGGAAGCAATTTTAATGGAATGAGCCGGCATTTGAGATGAATCGGCGTTATCTTCATATCTGTTCCTGTGAATATTTATATGTGAACAAGGTCCCCGGTCAGTTCGAATGAATACATGAAGTTCAACACAATGAGTAGTACATATTTAAGATTACTACTCTTGGAATGGTAACTAAGAATTCATATTTATATAGGTATTATATAAGGAACACTCCCAAAAGAGGCCATTTTAGGGCCTCGAAAAAAAAGAATGGGAAATAGTGAAAAAGTAGTTGCTAAATGCGGGTATGTGTTATAAACTCTATCCCGTTGGCAAAACAGCCGACAGCAACACCACAGTAATTCAGCCTCCAAGGAGGCTGCGGCAGGTCAGGAAGATACGAAAAATAAGCGTTGACAAACCTGAGCCCCGGTGGTACCATTATCAAGCGCTTCACAAGAAGCAGCGCATCGGACCTTGAAAATTGAATAGAAGAGAAATAAAAGACGGACCTAAGTTCAATTCAAAATTTGAGTTGAGAAAAGTAAATAGTAAACAAAGAGCCTAACGGCTCTCAAAAATTTTTTTGAGAGTTTGATCCTGGCTCAGGATGAACGCTGGCGGCGTGCCTAACACATGCAAGTCGAGCGGAGATAAGAGGAGTACTTGTACAAATTTTATTTCAGCGGCGGACGGGTGAGTAACACGTGAGTAACCTGCCTTTCACTGGGGAATAACATCGAGAAATCGGTGCTAATACCGCATAACGTCACGAGACCGCATGGTTTTGTGACCAAAGGAGTAA
>Ga0209429_10001120_pt1 | contig 17155 bp, 15 predicted proteins | sample BarGraNGADG00212_3_FD_184493 | JGI IMG/M metagenome (GOLD analysis project Ga0209429, IMG submission 184493) | Arctic peat soil microbial communities from Barrow, Alaska - Barrow Graham LP Ref core NGADG0004-212 (SPAdes) (version 2) | ecosystem: Environmental > Terrestrial > Soil > Wetlands >...
CATCGACGCGACGAGCAACGCCGTCGTCACGCCGAGCCACGCCTTGCGGCGACCGGTCGCATCGGCTCTCTGTCCGAGAACCGGCGCAAGCAACGCGACGAAGATGCCGCCAACGGTGATCGCCAGGCCCAGGCCCGAAGTGAGGTGCGCAATGGCGGCGTCGTACTGCTTGTTTCCCTTGCCAAGCGCCGCAATTGCTGGGTCGATGAACTGATCCGACGTCAGATAGAGCGCGGTGAAGACGAACGTGATGATCACCGAGTTGAACGGTTGCGCCGCGCGTTCTCTCATCGCGGGGCGATTAGCCTGAACTCATGGGGATCGTGGACGCACAGTGGACCGAAGACGTTCTCGCGGGTTACTTGAGGACACCGTTGGGTGCGGCCACCCTTGTGCGTCCGAATTCTCAGCCGGCCGCCCCCAAGTGCGCGGTGCTCCACGTGCACGGATACAACGACTACTTCTTCCAAACACACCTTGCCGAGGCCTTCGTGGACTCAGGGCGCGCGTTCTACGCGGTCGACCTCGCGAGGGCTGGGCGTTCGCTGCTTGCGGGCGACATCCCTCACTACATGAAGGACGTCGCCGAGCAGGGTGACGAGATCGACCGCGCGGTGTGCGCGATCGCCGACCTGCATCCCGGGGCGCCGATCGTGGTGCACGGACATTCGACGGGCGGGTTGACCTCCGCGATCTGGGCTGCCGACCGCGGCCATCCCGCATTGGCAGGCTTGATCCTCGACTCGCCGCTCTTTGGCAAGCGTTATGGGCTGATCCAGCGCGCGGGCTCGCACGCCTTGCCGCTGCTCGCCGCAGCGCGGCCGCGCGGCGTCGTGTCGCACGGCCCCTCCGTCTACGCGACCCATCAGCACGTGAGCGGGGGTGGTCGCTGGGACTTCGACATGACCTGGAAACGACCGCACGGCCTGCCCGCAAGGGTGGCGTGGGCAAACGCGGTGCGCGTCGCCGAGGCGCGCGTCGCGAGGGGGCTCGGACTGTCTGTGCCTGTGCTCGTGGCCCGCTCGGACTCGTCGGGCCCCGACATCGCCTCCAATCCGCTGCTGGACTCCCAGGACACGGTCCTCGATGTCTCCCAGATTGCGCACATGGCCCCCCTACTAGGAGACCGCGTCACGGAGCTCGTGGTTGCCGGGGGCGTCCACGAACTGAGCCTCTCGCGGGACGAGCCACGCGCTAGCTACTTCCAAGGGGTCCTCGATTGGCTCGATAGTGTGTCGGCATGACGACGCGCGGCTATTTTGACAACGGTGCAACCGTGGTGGCGCTCGCGCACAGGGGGTTTTCCCTCGACGGGCTCGAGAACTCCATGGCGGCTTTCGGGGCCGCCGCCGACCTCGGGTTCCGCTACGTCGAGACGGACGTCCACGGGACGAGGGACGGCAAGGCCGTCGCCCTTCACGATGCCTCGCTTGACCGCACGACCGATGGTCACGGCGAGGTTGCCGAGCTGAACTGGGCGGAGGTCAAGGGCGCGAAGATCGGCGGTGTCGAGCCGGTGCCCCTGCTCGAGGATCTGCTGGGCACATGGCCCACCCTGAATGTGAACATTGACGTCAAGGGGACGTCGGGCATTGCCGCCACCGCGGAGGCAATCGAGCGGACTCGCGCTCATGACAGGGTGTGCCTCGCGTCGTTCTCGACCGTTCGGCGAGAGGCGACCGTGGCCTTGCTCAGCAAGCCCGTCGCGACATCGGCAGGTACCCGCGAGGCCGCCGCGTTCTTCGCCGGCGGGTTTCTCGGAGCGAACATGGCGGCGCCCCTCGTCGCCGTCGACGCGGTGCAGGTTCCCGTCAAGTTGGGTGTCGTGCCCATCCTCACGCGTCGCCACATCGCCGCCGCGCACGCGGCTGGCAAACAGGTACACGTGTGGACCATCAACGACAGGGCCGAGATGGCACGGCTCGTCGCCATGGGCGTCGACGGCATCGTGAGCGACAGGGCGGACATCCTGAAAGAGTTTCTCGTGGCCATCGGGCGGTGGGCGTGAGCGCGAGGCGGCCGATTGTCGGCGTCACCAGTTACCTCGAGCAAGCGACCATGGGCGTCTTCAACGTACCTGCAGCCTTCCCGCCGACGTCCCATACGAAGCCGATCGCAGCGGCAGACGCGAGCGTCGTCGTGCTGCCTCCCCAAGAGGCGTAGCCTCCGCGGTGTCGCGCATCCTCGACGGTCTCGATGGCATGTGTGTCTCGGGCGGATACGACGTTGACCCGGCCGCCTACGGTTAACCCCCGCACGCCCAGACCGATGCGCCGCGCAACGACAAGGACGCGTGGGAGTTCGCGCTGCTTGCGGCGGCGCTCGAGGTCGATATGCCGGTGCTCGGGGTGTGCCGCGGAGTGCAGGTGCTCAACGTGCTGCGGGGTGGCACGCTTCACCAGCATCTTCCCGATGTCGTGGGTTCATCGAGGCACCAGGGCAAGAACGGCGTCTTTGCGACGGTTCCCGTGAGCGTCACCGAGGGTACGTTGCTCGCGACGCTTCACCCCTTGCAGCGCGACGTCCCCGTCTATCACCATCAGGCGATCGACGCCCTCGGTTCGAGTCTTACGGTATCTGCCAGGAGCGATGATGGCGTGATCGAGGCCGTCGAGGATCCGTCGTTGGCGTTCTGTCTTGCCGTGCAGTGGCATCCCGAGCAAGATCCTGGCTCCGCGAGCCTCTACCAAGGCTTTGTTGAGGCCGCCCGCGCGTATCGCGCGTAGCGCTCGTTCACTCGCCCCTCCCCACAAGGCCGCAAAGACCATGCCCTTTGGCCCGGAATGAACTCACGCTTCTTGCGTTAGACTGACTAGTCAGTACAAGAACCTGGAGACCCCATGACCACACCCCTCGCAGGCGCGACACCCCCGTCAGGCGCCATCGCGATTCAAAACCCGGCCGCAGTCGATGCCGCGCCGATTCGCGACGAAGTGCCCAACCTCGAGATTCTCGGTGCGACGGTTCGTGGCGCCCGTGGCGCCGTCTTCGGCCCTCTCGACGCGGCATCGTTCGCTCCCATCACGATCGTGCTCGGGAACCGCGGCAGCGGCAGGACCTCGCTCCTTCTGAGCGCGGCCGGACGCATGCGCATCGACCAGGGAACGGTGAAGGTTTGCGGCGTCGACGCTCGCACCCATGCGGGCCGGTTGCGGCGCCTCACGGGGATCGCTGGCTTTGACGCTATCGACCTGCTCGAATCGGGCGCCACCGTCGGCGAGTCCATCAGGGAGCGGCTGACGTGGATCTCGCCGTGGTACCGACGCGTCCCACGCCTCACCCAGGACGACGTGTCACGGGTGCTGGGGCCGATGTTTGGACTGCTTCCCCAGCCGGAGGTCAACCGCCTGGTTCGCGACCTCAGCGAGGCCCAGGAGTTGCTCGTCAGGATCTCGCTCGCACTTCTCGAGGGCCCCCGCGTCATCGTGGTCGACGACCTCGACGATGTGAAAGACCCGTCTGAGCGTGCGGCCGTCGCGGATCGTATTGCCGCCCTCGCTCGCGAGGGCGTTGTGTTCATTCTTGGTAGCGCGGACGAGCGCGACCTGGGCCTCTTCTCCCCCGATTCCCGCGCCGTGGTGGCGCTGGACCGCTAAGACCCCCGAACTGGAATCTCATGTCTCTGTTTTCCCCAGGCACCGAACTGAAGCGCTTCCGCCAGGGCACCATGCCCAAGGTCGCCGTCGTCGTGTTGCTCTTCATCCCCCTCATCTACGGCGCCCTCTACCTGTGGGCCTTCTGGGCGCCAGACAAGCACCTGGATGCCCTCCCGATCGCGTTGGTGAACGAGGACTCCCCCGTGACGCTCTCCGACGGCACCACCCTCGACGCGGGCGCACAAGTAGTTGACGAGTTGGTGAAGAGGCACGACCTCGGGTGGCAGATCGTCAGCGCGGCCGATGCCGCAGCAGGCGTGAGCGACGGTAGATACACCTTCTCCGTGACCATTCCCGCCGACTTCTCCGGCGATCTCTCGTCGGTTGAGGGAGGCAAACCCACGGCGGGCCGCATCGAGGTGCAATACAACGACACCAACAGTTTCCTGGCGACCACGCTGGGGCAGCACGCCATGATCCAGGTGCGGGACGCGGTAGCCACCACGACGACCCAGACCACCGCGACCACCATGCTCGTGGGAATCTCGAAGCTCGCCAACGGCATCCGAGACGCCTCCTCCGCCGCCCAGCAACTCACTGTGGGAGCCTCGAGCCTCGACTCCGGCCTCACCGGCTTGCGCGACGGAGTGTCGCAGCTCAGCACCGGCGCCTCCGACGCCGCGAGTGGCGGACACGACCTCGCGTCCGGCCTCGACACGCTGCACAGCGGCGCATCCGACCTCAGTGCAGGACTTGACCAACTCTCGCAGAAGACCTCCACGCTGAACCACGACTCTTCCGCCCTCGCGGCCGGTGCCAGCAGGGTCTCGTCAGGAGTGTCGACGATCGCCCAACTCGAGGCGGCCTACCCCACGATGACGCTCGCTCAGCTTGAGGCGACGCTTGAGGCCAACGGCGGCAGCCTCACGGCTCTCTCTTCGGGAGCGGCCGCCGTATCCGATGGCGCCTCGTCCTTGTCGGGAGGCGCGCCAGGACTGACCGCCGCCATTACCAAGCTTGGCGAGGGCGCGCACCAGGTCGCATCGGGAACGGCCACCGCGAAGCAGGGCGCGCAAGACCTGAGTGCCGGTCTCGACGCGCTCGCCACCGGAGCGGCCACCGCCGACTCGGGCGCTGCCGCGGCCGCATCGGGCGCGAGCGATCTGGCGGCGGGCGCTCAGACTTTTGCCGGCACTCTTGCCGATAGCGCCGCCATCGCACCCACTTACACCGCGGACCAGATGGCGACCCTCTCCTCCGTGATTGCGACGCCCGTGGTGCTCGATGAGGCAACCGCCAACAAGGTTCAGGGCTTCGGCGAGGGCTTCGCCCCGTTCTTCATTGCGCTTGCCACGTTCGTCGGCGCGCTCATCACGTGGCTCATCCTGCGACCGCTGCCGCGCCGTCCCTTGGCCTCGAACGCGTCGGGCATTCGCACCGTCATGACGGGGTACATCCCCGCGGTGTTCATCGCGGCTGGGCAGGTCGTCATCATGATGGCGGTCCTGGTGCTCGGTTTGGGCCTCAAGCCCGAACATCTCGTCGCCACCACCGCCTTCGTGGCTCTCACGACGCTGGCCTTCCTCGCCCTTCAGCAGATGTTCATCATCCTGCTCGGCACGGCTGCCGGTCGCGTGGTGAGCCTGGTATTGCTCATGCTTCAGTTGTCATCGTCAGGCGGCACTTACCCGGTCGAGACCACGCCGCACTTCTTCTCGGCGATTCACCCGTACATGCCAGCCACTTACGTCGTGGATGGGCTGAGGGCGCTCATGGGTGGCGGAGTCGACTCGCGGTTCTGGATCGCGTTGGCCTTCATGACAGGATTGCTCATGATCTCCCTCGTCGTGAGCGCGATCGCCACCGGACGCCAAAGGGTGTGGACCATTGCTCGACTGCACCCCGAGTTGACGGTCTAGTCGTTTCGCCCTTCGCCGCCCGCTTCCCAAGGAGGAAACCATGGCTCGCACATCAACGCGCGACGCCATCATGGCCGCAGCGGTCTCGGTTGCCGCGAGGCACGGAATCAGCGGGTCCTCCATGGACGAGATTGCCGAGGAGGCGAGCGTTGCGAAGGGAAGCCTCTACTATCACTTCGCCTCGAAGGACGCGATCTTCGAGCACGTGCTCCAGGCGGGTTTCGACCGCTTGGCCGATGCCATCAGGGGCGCCCGCGTCGGCGTGACGGGCTTGGCGGCTTTGCGCGCGGTCACGGAGGCGACGTTGGCGGTGCTCCAGCAGAACCCTGCACGCGCCAAGATCGTCGCCTCGGAGGTGTTCCGCACCGACCGGCCGTGGGTCGATGCGATCGCCCCCGCAAGGTCATCGATCGTTGTGCTCTACCGCGACGTGCTCCGGGAAGTGGCGACGGAGGCCGGTCGCTCGCGCGAGGCGGACGGCATCACCGAGACGGCGGGGGCGGCGTTCTTTGGCGCCATCGCTGGCGCGGGTCTCGAATGGCTCTTGTTTCACCCCGAGCAACCCCTCGAGGCGGTCGCCGATCAGGTGCTCCTCCTCACCGTGCGCTAAGCGCCCCCGGAGCGCCTGTCGACGCCGATGGGGCCCAGGCGGTAGATGCCGAGGCCCCGCTGAACGTGCGTTCAAAGTCCTAGTGGAACGTGCTTTCCCACACGGCTCTGGCTCCCGCGTCTCCTACGAGCGTGATGATGGTCGTGGCGCCGACGGCGCTCACGATCACTACGGTGCCGATCGCCCAGGTCACCGCTCGGCTCAGCGAAGCGCTCAACGTCGGCGCCTGTCCCGCGGCCACCCGCTTGGCCTGATGCCGGAACCAATACCACTGACCCCACACGGCGGCCACCATGAAGATCATCCATGGGGGAACGGTCTGGGCGCCGTGAATATGTGCCTGGATGAGTTTGGTCTCGGTCACGTGCTCTTGGAGGTACTCGCCCGCCTGCATCGTGATCGCGGCGCTCGCGGCGGCGACAAAGGTGAGTATCGGCGTCACGATGCCGAACTTGCGTCGGGCGGCTGGCCACACGGTGCCAAGAATGGCCGCGATCGACGCCACGGGGACCAGCATCACCACCACGTGAACAAAGAGCGGATGCAAGGGCAATCCGTTGAAACTCCAACTCATCAGAAAATCTCCTGCCATAGGCGACTCGTGTGGCCGCGCTATGCACGATGCTGGCGGCGTTTGCCCCCAGTTAACGCCAGATTTGCTGGGACTTCACGCAGAGATACCCCCGCGAGTTGCGCGGCAGGAGCCGAACACCGCATGCGGGGGTCGAGTCCAACCCCGCGACGTCTCCACCTGCGAACAGCCGATGTGGGTAGGCTCCTTCCCGTGCCCGCAGATGACGATCCCCTCGCAGTTTCGGCCGGCGTCGTCGATCCACAAGAACTCGCGACGACGTTGCGCGTGCTTGCAACCCTGCGCGACCTGAGCGAGGACCACCCGGATTTCATCGCCGTGCGCCAGGCGACCTCTCACATGTTCAAGGCGGTCAAACAGGAGCGTCGTCGCGAGAAGAGATCCGCCATCGCCGACGCGGACAGGGCCGTCGTCGCGGCGACCGCGACTGGGGCATCGGACCGCATCGACGACGAGACACGCGGGCTCACTCTCACCGTTTCAGCGGAGGCCCCGACGGCGGGAACGCTCCTGAAGCCTCGTGCCTGCTATATCTGCAAGCACAAGTACATCCTCGTCGACGCGTTCTATCACCAGTTGTGTCCCGGCTGTGCCGCTCTCAGCCACGCCAAGCGCGGGGCACGCACGGACCTCGCAGGCAAGCGCGCCCTGCTCACGGGCGGTCGCGCGAAGATCGGCATGCACATCGCGCTGCGCCTGCTTCGAGACGGCGCGCACACAACGATCACCACGCGCTTTCCCAAGGACGCCGTGCGGCGCTTCGCCGCAATGGACGATGCGGGAGAGTGGCTCCACAGGCTGCATGTGGTCGGCATCGACCTGCGCGACCCGTCCCAAGTGGTCGCACTGGCCGAATCGGTCGCCGCCGAAGGCCCGCTTGACATCCTCATCAATAACGCCGCCCAGACAGTGCGTCGCTCCCCCGGCGCCTACGCCCCCCTCGCGGACGCCGAATCCGTCCCCATCGAGCCGGGCCTCTGGGAGGACGGACGCGGGCCGACGCTGCTGACCTTTGGGCACACGAGGGACATTCACCCTCACGCGCTTGAGGATTCGGTCAAGGCACATCCGCTTCTCGCCGCCACCATCCCCGACGGGGCGTTTGGCCGCGATCTCGCGCCCACATCGCGCTCAATCACCCCGCAGGAGCAGACGGCGGCCCGCGCAAACGCGCAGACGCTCACCGACATGGCTCTCGCTGCGGGTTCGTCGTCGCTCGCGCGCCTCGCCGATGGCACCGCGATCGACGCGGGTGGCCTTCTCCCTGACCTCCACCACTCGAACAGCTGGGTGCAGGGCGTGGGTGAGGTGGACGCGCTCGAGATGCTCGAGGTGCAGTTGTGCAACGAGACCGCGCCATTCATCCTCATCAGCAAGCTGCGAGGCAGGCTCGCGGAGGCCGCCCGTGCGGCGCGCAACGGGCGCGCCTATGTGGTCAACGTGTCGGCGATGGAGGGAGTCTTTGGTCGCGGCTACAAGGGCCCCGGCCACCCGCACACGAACATGGCGAAGGCCGCGGTCAACATGCTCACGCGTACGAGCGCGCGCGAGATGTTCGAGACCGATCAGATCCTCATGACGAGTGTCGACACCGGGTGGATCACCGACGAGCGCCCGCACCCCACCAAGGTCCGCCTCGCTGAGGAGGGCTTCCACGCGCCCCTCGACCTGGTCGACGGCGCTGCGCGCGTGTACGACCCCATCGTGCGCGGCGAGGCGGGCGAGGACCTCTTCGGCGTCTTCCTCAAGGACTACAAGCCCGCCGGTTGGTAGCGCGGGCGCCAGGGACTTCGCTGGTCACGGGCCCCTGATGCGGACGTAGCATGGAAATCATGAGCGTTACGCAGACATCGACCACCCCAGACCCGTTGGTGCGAGTGGAACACTTCGGGATGAGTTTTGGTCGCGCGGAGGTGATTCAGGACCTCTCGTTCGAGATCAGACGCGGGGAGACCTTCGGTTTTCTCGGAAGCAACGGCTCGGGCAAGACCACCACCATCAGGGCGCTACTCGGCATCTACGAGCCGACTCGCGGCATCCTTCACATTGACGGACGGGTCTTCAGCCCTGACAACGGCGACAGGCTCGGGTATCTTCCCGAGGAGCGCGGGCTGTACCAGAAGGAATCCGTCGTTGACGTGATGACCTACTTCGGCAGGCTCAAGGGCCTCGCCCATGCTGCCGCCAGGCAATGGTCGCTCGAGTACCTCGAACGCGTCGGGATCGCCGACAAGGCGGCCGCTCGCGTCGACAAGCTGTCGCAGGGACAGCAACAGAAGGTCCAGTTGGGCGTCACGATCATGAACGATCCCGAGTTGCTCATCCTCGACGAGCCGACCAAGGGCTTTGACCCCGTCAACAGGAGACTCTTGATGGAGATTATCGAGGAGCAAAAGAATGCAGGAGCGACGGTCATGATGGTGACCCACCAGATGGAGGAGGTCGAAAGGCTGTGCGACCGCATCCTGTTGCTCAAGGACGGCTCGGCGCGCGCATACGGCACGGTCGGTGATGTGAGATCTCAGTTCGGCGGCACGCGAATCCACATCGAGACCGACGGCGTCGTGCCCCCTTCGGACGTGTACGCCATCGTTGCTACCGATCCGGGCCACACGGAGCTCGAAGTCAGCAACGACGCCGACACGTCGGCCATCCTTGCGTCCTTGGTCTCGGCCGGTCTGCGCGTGCGTAGCTTCACTCCCACACTCAAGTCGCTCGATGACATCTTCATCGAGGTATACGGCGCCGACGCCGTGAGAGGCGAGTGACCATGCGCAGGCACGTGCTCCGTGATGTCGTCGGCTTCGAGGTGCGGCGGACGCTGACCAAGAAGCGATTCTGGCTCGCTACCCTTCTCGTTCCCGGTCTGTTGGTGGTGGTCTTCGCCATCTCGTTCGCCTCGGGAAGCTCGTCCGATGCCGCGACGCAAGCGCAGTCGACCAAGCACTTCGCGTTCGAGTACACCGACCCCGCGAACCTGATCGATCCCACCTTGGCGAAGGCCGCTGGCGGGGTCGTCGTGGCTAGTGCAGATCAGGGCCTCGCCCACGTGAAGTCTGGCGTCGTGCCCGCATTCTTTGCGTATCCCGCCGATCCCACGAAGCAGGCCATCGAGGTCTATGGGATCAACGACGGCATCTTTGGAAACGGCAAGTATGCGACAGCGGCGACCTCCCTGCTGAAGGCGAGTGCGACCGAGAAGATCGGTTCCCCGCAACTGAGCGGAATCATCCAAGGCGCCGCCACGACGCATACCATCACGTTCGAGAACGGTCGTGTCGCTGGCGGAATCGAGTCGGTCATTCCGCCAATGCTGTACCTGGTATTGCTGTACATCGTGATCATCTTGATGGGTAATCAGATGCTCTCCGCCACCGTCGAGGAGAAGGAGAACCGGGTCACCGAGATGATCCTCACCACGATCAAAGCAAAGACCCTCCTCGTGGGCAAGGTCATATCGCTCTTCGTGATCGGCTTTGTGCAGATGCTCGTGTTTGCCATCCCCATCGCAATCGGCTACATCTTCTTCCGCGCCAAACTCAACATCCCAAACGTCGACCTCTCCTCACTACAGTTCCAGGCGGGGCCGATGATCATCGGCGCCCTCCTGCTGATTGGCAGTTTTGCGCTGTTTACCGCGACGCTCGTGGCGATCGGCGCGGCGATGCCCACCGTGAAGGATGCCGCACCGTTCTTTACCGGCGTGGTGCTCACTCTCTTTGTCCCGATCTATGCGGTGTCGCTCATCGTGACGTCGCCGTCGGCGCCCATCGTGCAGGTGTTCACGTTCTTCCCCTACACGGCGCCTGTCACTTCCCTGGTGCGGAATGCATTGGGATCCCTGCCCCTGTGGACGGCGGTAGTCGACATCGTGGTTCTGTTCGGCCTTTCGGCGCTTGTCCTTCAGTTCGCCGTGGGGATCTTCAAGTACGGCTCGATCGAGTACGGCAAGAAGGTCTCTCTCAAGGGCGCGCTCGCGGCAAGGCGCAAGCACTAGCGCTAAACGGTCTGAAGGGTGCAACGTGCATGCGTACCCAGCCAGGAACATCGGCGGGGCGCGACGTGTTGCCCCCTCATGACCACTACACACGCCGACCTTTCATCCATTGCCGTCCACACGCTCAAAGGGGACGAGACAACCCTCGGGCAGTACGACGGCGACGTGAAGCTCATCGTCAACGTGGCGTCAAGGTGCGGGCTCGCGCCGCAATACGAGCAGCTCGAGGCGCTCCAACGCACATATGGCGACCGCGGCTTCACCGTGTTGGGGTTCCCCAGTAACGAATTTCTGCAGGAATTGGGCTCGGATGAGGCCATTCAGGAGTATTGCTCGACGACGTGGGGCGTCACCTTCCCGATGTTCGAGAAGGTCAGGGTCAATGGCAGACACCGCCATCTCCTGTATAAGGTGCTGACTTCTTTCCCGTACGCGGACGGCAAGGCCGGGCGCATCAAGTGGAACTTCGAAAAGTTCGTCGTGACGCCAGACGGAAAGGTCTCCCGCTTCGTGCCCACCGTCAAGCCGGATGACCCCACGATCATCGCGGCCATCGAGAGCGGGCTCGCCGCCTAGGACGCCTGAGGTCCCCACTGCTAGCGTGACGAGTGCTACAGCCGTAGCGCGGGCACTCGCAGCCTCGTCTCGTGAGCCCAGCATCCAAAGGAGTGGCTCATGAGCCGCAAGAACATGGGGATCCTCGGGGGCGTGCTCATAGCCGTCGCCGCTCTTCTCACCGGAAGTGGCCTCAACTTCGGAACCGAGTCGTTGAAGGACACGACATCGCTGGTCCTGTTCCTCGTTGGCCTCGGGGTGGCGATCCTGTTGATCCTTGGCAACCGCCTTTACGCCTCGTATTGCGCGATCGCCGCGACGACGATCGCCGTGATCATCGTCATTGACCTGCTCCGCGGGTCGGGTCTCGACCTGTCTGTCAAGCTCGTCGCGCTTGTCGTTGGCGTCGGTCTTGCACTGTTTTCCACGCTCGGAAGCAAGAAGTAGGCGCACTTTGCCGTGACTGGTGGACGACGGGGAGACTCGTCGTCCACCCGGCGTTTGGGGCGCTGAACCGCGCGCCCGGGACGCTTGAGGGCGCCGCCGCCGCGCCGACGCACTACCGTTAAGGCATGCCCTCCGAGAATTTCGCCGACGCTGACACGGCAGTCGAGACCCACCACGACATGACTTTTGCCGACCTCGGGCTGGGTGAGCCAGTCCTCAAGGCGCTGCGCGCCGCGGGTTATGAGACGCCTTCAGCCATCCAGGCGGCCACGATCCCCCACCTCCTTGCCGGCCGCGACGTCATCGGCATGGCGCAGACGGGCACCGGCAAGACCGCGGCGTTCGCTCTGCCGATTCTCGAACACCTCGACCGTGCTCAGAAGAACCCTCAAGCCCTCGTCCTCTTGCCCACGCGCGAGTTGGCCCTGCAGGTGTGCGAGTCCTTCGAGAAATACGCGGGTCACAGCGCAGGAGTACACGTGCTCCCGATCTATGGCGGGCAGGGCTACGGGCAGCAACTGTCGGCGTTGCGCCGCGGCGTCCACATCGTGGTCGGCACACCAGGCCGCATCATGGATCACCTCGAAAAGGGCACCCTCGACCTCTCCGAACTGAAGTACCTCGTGCTCGACGAGGCCGACGAGATGCTCAAGATGGGCTTCGCCGAGGACGTCGAGATCATCCTGGCCCAGACGCCCGACACCAAGCAGGTCGCCCTCTTCTCCGCCACGATGCCCCAGCAGATTCGCAGGCTGTCGGCGAAATACCTTCACGACGCTCAAGAGGTCACCGTCAAGGAGAAGACGACCACGTCGGAGAACCTCACGCAGCGTTACCTCGTGGTGTCCTATCCCCAGAAGGTCGACGCGCTGACCCGAATTCTCGAGGTCGAGAACTTCGAGGGCATGATCGTCTTCACGCGTACAAGGAACGAGACCGAGACGCTCGCGGAGAAGTTGCGCGCGCGCGGCTACGCTGCCGCAGCAATTAGCGGTGACGTTGTCCAGGCCCAGCGTGAGCGCACCATCAAGCAGCTCAAGGACGGCAAGCTCGACATTCTGGTCGCGACCGATGTTGCGGCTCGCGGACTCGACGTCGACCGCGTCAGCCACGTCGTCAACTTCGACATCCCGATCGACACCGAGTCTTACGTGCACCGGGTTGGCCGCACGGGCCGCGCGGGTCGCACCGGCGATGCCATCAGTTTCGTGACGCCGCGCGAGCGTCGCATGCTCACCTCGATCGAGCGCGCCACAAGGCAGCCACTCACGCAGATGTTCCTTCCAAGCGTCGACGACGTCAACGCGACACGTCTCGCGCGATTCGACGACCGCATCACGATGGCGCTCGCCCAGGCCGACCGCATCCAGGCGTTCCGCGACATCGTGGGCCACTACGTTGCCAATCACGACGTGCCCGAGGCCGACGTCGCCGCCGCGCTCGCCGTCGTCGCTCAGGGCGACACTCCCCTGCTGCTCGACCCCGCGGAGGAAGCTCGCGCCCCGCAGTTCGTACGCGAGGATCGCCCGCTTCACGGCGTGCGTCAAGACGGTCCCAAAGCCGAGAGGTACAGTCGCGATTCGGCGGGCCCCACCGCTACCTACCGCATCGCCGTGGGCAAGCGCCACAAGGTCGAACCCCGCCAGATCGTGGGCGCCATCGCGAACGAGGGCGGCCTGAGCCGTGGCGACTTCGGCGCCATCAAGATCCACCCGAACTTCTCGCTTGTCGACCTGCCCGCGAACCTGCCCGGCGACGTGCTGGGCAAGCTCTCACGCACCCGAATCAGCGGGGTGCTCATCGACATTCAGCTCGACGGCGGCGTGTCTTCCGCGGCCGACCAGCGCGGCCCGCGTTACGAACGCTCAGACCGTCGCGCGCGCACGGACTTCGCGCCCCGCAGCGACCGGCCCGACCGCAAGCCACGCCACCAGTAGGCCCGGTCGAGGACCCTCTGCGCACTTCAGGAGGGGCGTCGTCTGTAGGGGTGCCGTCTGCAGGGGCGTCGTCTGTAGGGGCGCCGCCCAGGAGAGCGGAGCAATCGGGGCGCTAGGCGCTGGCCGTCAACTGGGCTCCGCTCGACGCCCATTCGACGGCGCGCCCGGCGTTGCGAGACGCACGCGCATCGAGGACCCGCTGGTTCAGGCTTCCTCTGAACGCCAAGGTCAGGTCGCGCTGTTCGTGCTCGTACCGGCCGTCGACCAACACGTCGAGGTGGCTCAGGAGTTCTTGCTTGTCGGCACTCTCGACCATGAGTTCCTCCAAGGTGTATCCGGTCCAGCTCCAGATCGTCTTGGTGTCTCCAAACTCAGCGCGCATGCGCCTGACGACGCTCAGTGCGACCTGAGTGTTGAGGAACGGTTCGCCGCCTAAGAGCGACAACCCCGCTATGGACTCGTGCGCCAGGTCGGCCATGATGCGGTCCTCGAGCTCTCGAGTGAACGGCTTGCCCCTCTTGAAGCTCCATGCCGACTCGTTGAAGCAGTTGTCGCACTTGAAGAGGCAGCCGCTCACGTACAGGCTGCAGCGCACTCCCTCGCCGTCGGTAAATGAGAAGGGCTTGTAATCGGCCACGTAGCTGTGGCTCACCTTCTCGGCGACCCACAGGCGCGGAATGGGCGTGAGCGACATCGCCGCGACCCTCTAGTCGGTCGCGGAAAGCGGCACGCGAATGTCGTCCGCCATGTGCTTGACGCGGGCCGAGATCTCCGTGTGGCGCCCGTGCACCATCGGCCGCTGCTGAGGGTTGCCCAGGTAGCCGCAGGTGCGCTTGACGACGTCGCACGTGCGCGAGTCCTCGTTGCCGCATCCGGGGCACTTAAAGCCGCGCGCGGTGGGGTCGAAGTCGCCTGCGTAGCCACATTCGTAGCACCGGTCGATGGGCGTGTTGGTGCCCAAGTACCCGACGCGGTCGTACGAGTAGTCCCACACTGCCTCGAGCGCCTTGGGGTTCTGCTGGAGCACGGGGTACTCGCAATAGTGGATGAACCCGCCGGACGTGTGCTTGGCGTACTCAGCCTCGAAGTCGAGCTTCTCGAACGGCGTGGGGTTCTTGCGCACGTCGTAGTGGAAGCTGTTCGTGTAGTAGTCCTTGTCGGTAATGTCCTTGACCTCGCCGAAGCGCTCCTTGTCGAGCCTGCAGAAGCGGTCGGTGAGGCTCTCGGAGGGCGTCGAGTAGACGCTCACCCAGTAACCGGTCTCGTCCGTCCACTCCAGGGCGTGCGCCCGCAAGTTCTTCAAGACATCGACCGTGAGTTGTTTGGCCTCCGGGTTGGACTCCCACTCGCCGCCAAAGAAGGCGGTGGCTACCTCATACAGGCCGATGTAGCCGAGCGAGATGGTCGCCCTCCTGTTCTTGAAGAGCGTGTCGACGCTTTCGAGAGGCGAAAGCCTCCGCCCGAACGCGCCGTGGACGTACAGGATGGGGGCGTTGCCCGGAATGGCCTCGGTGCAACGGCCCGCTCGGTAGACGAGTGCATCGTGCACGATCGCGAGACGCTCCTCGAGCAGCGACCAGAACACTTCGGTGCTCCCCCGCGCCTCCAGTGCGATACGCGGCAGGTTCAGGGTGACGACGCCCAGGTTCATCCGACCCTCGACCACGTCGTTGCCGTCTTCGTCCTCCCAGCCTTGCAGGAACGAGCGGCAGCCCATGGGTGCCTTGAACGAGCCCGTGAGTTCGACGATCTTGTCGTAGTTCAACACGTCGGGGTACATGCGCTTGGTAGCGCATTCGACCGCGAGCGACTTGATGTCGTAGTTGGGGTCTCCCGGTGCGAGGTTCAGGCCGCGCTTCACCGTGAAGAGCAGTTTGGGGAAGATCGCCGTGCGACCCTCACTGCCCAGGCCCCTGATGCGAATGTTGAGAATCGCGCGCTGAATCTCGCGCTCGTACCAACCCGTGCCAAGGCCGAAGCCGACCGACGTGAAAGGGGTCTGGCCGTTCGACGTGAAGAGCGTGTTGATCTCGTACTCGAGGCTCTGCATCGCGTCGTAGATGTCCTTGCGGGTCTTCGACTTTGCGTATTCCTTGCGCCGCTCGGGGTCCGTCACCCACTCTTCGGCGTCGGCTGAGTGCTTGGCGAAGTTGAGGGCGGCGTAGGGCGACAGCAGCTCGTCGATGCGGTTGACGGTGCAACCGCCGTACTGGCTCGAAGAGACGTTCGCGATGATCTGCGAGATCTGCGCAGTGGCGGTCTGAATCGACTTGGGGGTCTCCACCTGGGCATTGCCGATGCGGAAGCCCCCGGCAAGCATGTTTTTGAAGTCAATGAGGCAGCAGTTCGTCATCGGCGCATAGGGGTGGTAATCGAGGTCGTGGTAGTGGATGTCGCCCTTTTGGTGGGCGTTCGCCACGTGCTCGGGAAGCAGCCGCAGGCCGATGGCCTTTCCCACCATGCCGGCCGTGAGGTCGCGTTGGGTGTTGAAGACGTCCGAGTCTTTGTTGGCATTCTCGTTGACGACGGCCTGGTCTTTGTCGAGCAGGCGGTTGATCGAGTGATTGAGGTCGGTCGACTTGCTGCGCGCAAAGTCGCGCTGCACTCGGTAGTCGATGTAGGCGCGGGCAACGTCGTATTCGCGCGCCTCGAGCAGCACGTGCTCGACAACTGACTGGATCTCGTAGATCTTGACCGACGCGGGGAAGCGCTCGGCAAGTTCCGCGTCGATCTGGTCGATGAGGCCGCGAATGGTGCGCACGTGCATCTCGTTGAGGTCGCCATGGACCGCAACGAACGCCTTGTGAACGGCGGCCCGGATGCGGTTGTCGTCAAAGTGAAGCGTGCGGCCGTCGCGCTTGACCACGGTGAGCGTGGCGCGCGCGGTGGCCTTCGGGGATTGGGCCGTGGGGTCGATTTCGGTGATGCTCATGGCTCTCCTCGAGTGGGGTCTCGGCTTCGGTGCGCCCGGGACTCAGGTCGCACACTGGGGGGCGCGAAACACTAGATGTAGTGCAAGGCGCGATGTCTCTACACTAGATGTGGGACTGACGCGAATGTGGGTCCTTGGTCCGTGGCGGCCGTCTCAGGAGGGAACGGACGCCTCGGCGACACCATGGATTCGCACCCCGAGCAGGGGGTCGAACATCGCGCCAGTGGCGCTCATCACTGCGTCCGCGCCCGCGTGGCGCAGGGTCGCGTAGTCCTGCTCGGTTCGCACGCCACCGACGCCAACGATGGCGAAATAGCGGTCGCCTCGGTCTCTCAGGGTGGCAAGGCGTTCGGTCATCTCAAGACCAGCCCACGCGATCGCGGCACCACAGACGCCACCTACCTCACGGCCTTCGCCAGGCAGAGCCTGGCAGCCGTCGGCGCCGACGAGAGTGGCGGGAATGGTGTTTACCGCCGCGTAACCATCAACCAACGAACGCGTTGCGGCAACCAACTTCGCGAGGGGCGGGTCCTCCGCGAAATACGCCAACTTCAGCACGAGGGGTAGGTC
>Ga0209429_10001121_pt1 | contig 17149 bp, 14 predicted proteins | sample BarGraNGADG00212_3_FD_184493 | JGI IMG/M metagenome (GOLD analysis project Ga0209429, IMG submission 184493) | Arctic peat soil microbial communities from Barrow, Alaska - Barrow Graham LP Ref core NGADG0004-212 (SPAdes) (version 2) | ecosystem: Environmental > Terrestrial > Soil > Wetlands >...
CCCGGGAGTCATGGATGAGTCGGGCGAGGAAACCGACGTTTTCAATCTGTCGCCGGTCGCGCGCGCCTTTGCCGGTCAAATCGTTCTCGCAGCGATGTTTATTGGCCTGGGATTGTTTTTCGCGATGGGCGCCCGTGATTTTGCAGGGTCAGCATGGGTGGCGCGGATCGCGATTGCGCTCGGTTTGCTCATGGTTCTGTGGGTTTGGATTAAAAAGAAGTCGCATCGCTATCGCCTAAGCAACCAGCGGTTATTCGTCACTTACGGTTGGCTGTCCAAGAAGGTGAATGAATTGGAGTTGTATCGCGTGGAAGATGTGCGGGTGGAACAGGGGGTTCTGCAGCGCCTGTTGGGTTACGGCACCATTACCGTGCTGGCCAACGATGACACCACTCCGCAAGTGGATTTGACCGGAATCGCCAGGCCCGTGGCCGTCAAGGAAGTGATCCGAACGCAGTATCGCGCCGCTCGCAAGCGAGAGGGCGTGCGCCCCACCGAATTCCTGCAATCGCCCAACGCAACGCCGACACCCCAACGCCCCCAGGAATGAATAGCACGTTGCTGACTTCCAGGAACCTGCGCTGGCCGAACTGAAAGAGTTGAGCGTGGCGGGCAAGCAGGACGAAGCAGCGCCAGTGAAACGGCGGGTCCAGCAATTAGAGGCGGAACTTGCCCGTTTCGACCAGCCGCCGGCCGGCGAGCGAATGCCCGGACGCGCGGGGAAGGAAGGGCGTGTGCCGTTTGAAGGTCAGCGGCCGCCACCGCCAGAGATGGCTGCGATGCAGCAGCGACTCCATCACCTGTTGACCGCCATCGACAATCTCCATGCCGCGGGCATGCCTGAGGCCGCCGAGCGTTTAACTCAAGAAGCCGAGCGCCTGCAGCGTCAGGTAAATGCGTCGTCGCCAGGTTTCCGTGGCCCCGGCCAGCCCGGTGGCGAGATCGAACGTCTCCGCGGCGAAGTGCAGGAACTCCGCCAGTCCCTGCGTGAATTGCGCGCCCGCGTTGAGGAATTAAGCCGCGCGCGCCGCTGAACCTAAAAACGCCGGTTGAATTAACGCCCAGGCGCAAGGACCCAGCGTGGCGGAGCCACAACCAAAACCAAAGGCCACTCTCCGCCGGGCGGCTCCATCTCTCCATCCCCATGATTCTGCCACTTATGATTCTGCCGCTTTTCCCGTTGGACCGATGAAGCTGTTGGCAGAATCATGGGGTAAACAATCGTTTCAGGAAAACGAGAGTAAAAGGGTCCGCTATTCTTATATTCGTCTGCAATACGGTATTGCTGGTCAGCTCCTCAGGGTCGGAGATTTTCTCCCGGTCCCGGTTGAAGAACACGTAATGATGCACGCCGGCACCGCGCGCGCCAGCGCAGCAGGCCAAACTCAAGCACAGGCCCCAGCTCAGTTTTGCAACCATGTTCATGCTAGAATGTCCCCGCCGCCGAACACGAATCAGCGACCCCGCGCCAGGGACGCCCGGCATGAAACTGAGACGCGATCGCGGGGTTCGGTGCAGCCGGTTTGTTCAATCATCAAATCCATAGTCAACAGACCGACCCAGAGGCAACGAAGGGGGTAAGCTCCGTAGGAGCGCCATGTTTATAGTAACCGGTCCGTATTTTCATCCTTGCAAGCCCCGGAGGGGGCGGCACAAAACCCCACCGATGGGGGTATGTCGCCCCTCCGAGGCTCGGAAAAATCTTTTTGAATGACGCTTGCTATAAACATGGCGCTCCTCTGGAGCTTGCCGCTGGCGCAAAGACCCAACGTTCCGGATCAGCGACCCCGCGCCCGTGACGCCCGGCATGGAACAGAGACGCAATCGCGGGGTTCGGTGCAGCCGGTTTGTTAGACCTGTAATCGTTGCTTTCTTGCCACATGATAAATCCCGGCTCCGGTCGCCACAATCATCGTCCAAATGACAAAATCGAAGATCGTTTCGTCGCGCCGCAATCTCGCCCTCTCTACGTTCCATGCTGCCTCGGTACCGGGGGATGGATTTTGTCGCCACTCTACGAATGCGCGAACGGCACTAAACCGATCAATATGTGAAGGTGTGAAAGCCGCGAACAGAAAGCAGCACTCCAGCCCGATCAACACCACGAGTGAAATGCTCAGCGTGCTCCGATGCCTCATAGGTCGAACAGTATTTATTGTCTTAAACTCAGACCTCGGAAACAAACCGGGTTTCCGCTGGTTTTTTCGGGGAGACTAACCCGGTATCGCCTTCCAAAGCAAGATATTAGCGCTTGGGCAATGGAAATATTTTGTGTTATTGTGAAAGATCCTCAAGGTTTTCGAAAGACAGGCAATCAGAGCCTCCTCACGTCGTCTCCTACAGTCTTGAAAGAACCTCAGCAGAATGGAAGTCGGTGCTGCTTTGGCTGTGGCCTCTGCCGCGCTGGGTAAACTGCCGGATTGCTTCAGTTATGGACAAGATCATCTTCGTCCTCGTCCTTCGCCCTCGGAATAAAACCCTGAATCGAGGACGAGGACGAGGGACGACGACGAGGACGAAGGATTGCGGCAGCCGCCCGCCACCCCATCTGACCCGGCTTGGCGGCTTTTCATCCGCGACTTGGCAATGCCATATCGGAAAGTCGTGCAGGTTTGCGAAGCTGTTTTATCTTACCCCTATGCCGCGCTCCATCCGGCGCGATACGCGCGGCGCAGGAAACGCTCGGCGGCCGGGTAGTTCGGGATTTTCAGGTTGGACGAATCCCATTCGAGTTTCTGGCCGGGCGCGCGGATGGCCACCGTTCCCAGGAGGATCGCCTCGGTCATGGGACCCGTTTGCGCAAAGTGCGATTCGCACATGGGCCCGCCCAAACAAGCGTCCGCAAAGTTGTGATAGTGGTTTCGATTTTCCAGCTTGGGCCGCGTGACCTCCTTGAATTTGCTTTCCGGCAATAGCAGGGGCTTGTCGCCATGCGGAATCAGCAGCGCGCCTTCAGTGCCGACGATCATGGCGGATTCCGACGGATAGTCCTCCAACGAATACAACGCGCGAATGTCTTTGGGTGGATAGAATTCGCCGTCAAACCATTCCAGCGGCAATTCGTTGCCCGCGGTCAGTTCGTTGCCGGGGAAAATCCACGTGAGGTGATCGCCTTGAGGCCAGGTGTCGGCGCGGCGTTCCGGCGAGTTCTGCCAGGATGGCTGGACTTCGGCGATGACGGATTGGGCCGGTTTGATGCCCAGACCCTTCCACACCGCGTCGAAGATGTGGCAGCCGATGTCGCCCGACCAGCCGGTGCCGAAGTCCTGCCACGCGCGCCATTTGGTCGGATGATAGATCTCCGGCGCGTAGGGCCGCACCGGAGCGGTGCCAATCCACAAGTCCCAGTTCAAATGCTTCGGCGGTTCCTGGCCCGACGCCGGACGCGGACCCAGGAGCCGGTAGGTGGCGACCGCTCCCGGGCGATTCGAGCACAGGTAGGCGTGTTGGATTTTCCCAATTACGCCCGACTTGAGCCATTGCACCGCCGTCCTTTCACCCTGACTGGCGGCGACTTGCGTGCCGAGCTGGGTGACGACCTTTTTCCGGACCGCCGCCTCGGTCAACGCGCGCACTTCGGCCACTTCGTGGCACATCGGCTTCTGGCAGTAAACATGTTTGCCGCGTTGGATGGCGGAATAGGCGATGAGAAAGTGGCTGTGATCCGGCACGGCGACGTTGACCGAATCGATTTTATCGCCTTCCTTCTCGAGCAACTCGCGCCAATCGGAGTAAAGGCGCGCGCCGGGGATCTGCGTTGCGGCTTTCTTGAGATTATTGGCATCCACGTCGCAGAGGGCGACAATCTCCATCTTGGGGTGTTGCAAAAAATTCTGGAGGTCGCCCCAGCCCATGCCGCCCACGCCGATGCAGGCGTGGCTGAGTTTGCCGTTGGCGGAGGCGGCGCGACCCGGCGAACCGATCAGAAACGGGGCCGCCAAGCCCGCCGAAGCGGTGGTTTTGAGAAAATGGCGGCGCGACACAGTTCTGGTATTCATGCTGGTTTCCTTTTGAACAAGATGATCATTTCGATATGGCCTATGGATACCACGGGCGTTCCGAAATACAAGCCGAATTTGTTTGGCCGTTAAAAACCGGATGCATCTTCGAATGAGGGCTTCCCAACGTGGAGCGGACCTCCTGGTCCAACGCCACCAGGATTTGAGCTAAAGGTGCCGCACGGAGGCCATGTTTTTGTCCCGGAGGGACTCTTGAAAATAGCCCGGCGTTTCAACGCCGGGTGTGGACGGATCGACGGTTGAGTCCCGAAGGGACGGCTGAACTGCCGATTCTCAGCCGTCCCTTCGGGACTCAAGGTTTTCGAAAGACAGGAAATCAGAGCCTCCTCACGTCGTCTCCTACAGTCTTGAAAGAACCTCAGCAGACCGGAAGTCGGTGCTGCTTTGGCGGTGGCTCTGCCGCGCTGGCTAAACTGCTGGATTGCTTCAGTCATGGACAAGATCATCTTCGTCCTCGTCCCTCGTCCTCGTCCTCGATTCAGGGTTTTATTCCGAGGACGAAGGATTGCCGCCGCCCGCAACCCCATCTGACCCGGCTTGGCGGCTTTGCATCTCAGGCCTTTGCGTTAACTGCCGGATTTAGGTTCACCCCTTTTCGGCTGCGGTTGCCCCGCGCCGTATGAATTCCGGGAACCGGCATTGGGAGCAGATGGCGTTGGATTGATCGCAATAATCATGGGCGATCTGCAAGACGCCTTGTTGCTCGGCGCCGCCCCGCAGCCAGCGCCAGCCGGTGCCGCCGAACAGTCGCTGGCGCGCCAGGCGAAGCTTCGAGTTATCTTCGGCTTTCGGCCAGGCGAAGTAGTATGCTTCGGCCCGGGATGGCGCATCGGAGTCGTGGCCAGCCTGGATTCGCGCTTGGAACCAGGGCAGGATCGCGTTCAGGGCGAGATCGGTGGCGCGCGCCACCCCCAACAGAGGTTGGGTATGGTCTTGGTTGCGCGAGCGCAGGGTGTAATGAGTTGACCAATAGGGGTCGGGTTTGGGCTGCAGAATTTCCATCAGAGACGCCTGGAGGCGCGCAGAGGAAGCGTCCGTGGCAAACCAGGCCTCCAGGCGGGCGGGCAGGTTTCCGGCGGCCAGCCAGTGGGCGGCCAGCGCCAATCGCCGGCAGGGATGATTGGCGGGACGCAGATTGTTGAACCGCCAGGTTGTTCGGGGCAGAATCAGATGCTGCAACGCGTCGCGTTCGCGCCACCAGAGGCTCCATATCTGACTTAGGTAGTGGTCGGTGTGGAGATTGGATCGGGAAAGGTCAGCCGGGAGCAGTCCGCTCAATCCAAGCCAGCGGGCTTGCCAGGCCGGAACGGAGGATGGCTGGCCGGCGTTAAGGCGGCCGATCTCGGGCAGCATTTCGGCAAGACGGTGCATGGGCCAGACGTTTTGTTTATAGCCCAAAGCGCGAAACAGGCCTTCCCAAAGGGCTTGTTCCCATCCCGCCTGCCGGGCGCGGGCTTCGAACTGCGCCGCTTTGGCTCGCAGGCGAACCTGGGCCGACTGGTGAAGGATGCCATGCACCGTTTCGACGGGTGCCTGGCGCAGGCAGGGATGGCAGTGGCCGTCCAGAGCTGCGCGCGGGGCCGTTTGCGCCGGCTCGGTGGTTAGCCATTGCTCCAGTTGCTCCAGCGGCGCATCCAGGAAGGAATGCAAGGCTAGCGTGGGGGGTCGGGTTGGGATTTGATCGGTTCCCCGCCACACGACATGCAGCCGCACTTTTTCGTAGGCTGGGTTGGCTTCGTGGCCGTGGGCGCGCCACAAGCCGCTATGCACATCCACCTCGATGTCGCCCGAACAGGGCGGCGCGTCCTCAAATTGCAGGACCGCGTCGCGGAAATCCGGCCCGGCTTCCCGGTTGTGGAATCCCGGATGAAGAACTCGCACCCTTTGGCCGTCCAAGGTGCGCAGATCATCGCGCCGCAGCCGTTGATGCTGCCAGATGGCCTGTAAAAGGTTTTCGGATGGTTCGTCGGCGGGGCGGTTTTCCCGCAGGCGGGTCGGTTCGGTCTCTCCTAGACGCCATCGATCGTACGCATTAAGTGTCCAGCTGCGCATTTTGTACATTGCTTTTCATCTGCTCCTGCGGCAAAGTCAAGCTCTGGCTGTACTTTTGACAGGGCAGCCCAGGCGCCGGTTGGGGCGCGGTACCGTTGAGGTGACGGGGTGTTGAAAGTCCGATGATATCAAAGCCAAAGGCCATGGATGACGGTTTGATGATCGAGGTCATCAATTTGACCAAGCGCTATGCGGGTCGCACGGCGATCGACGGTCTCACGTTTTCGGTGAGGCGGGGCGAGATCGTCGGGTTGCTGGGGCCGAATGGCGCGGGCAAAAGCACGACCATGCGCATCCTGGCCTGTTTTATGCCGGCCAGCTCGGGTCTGGCGCGGGTGGCCGGGCGCGATGTTTTCACCGAGTCGATCGAGGTACGCCGGCGGATTGGATACATGCCGGAAAACAATCCGCTCTATTTGGAGATGCGGGTTAACGAATACTTGAAATTCCGAGCCCATTTGAAGGGATTGAGCCGGGTGGGCAGCCGGGAACGCGTGGGGGTGGTGATGGACCAATGCGGTTTGGCGGACGTGAATCGCACCATCATCGGGCACCTCTCGAAAGGCTACCGTCAACGCGTGGGTTTGGCTGATGCCATGGTGCACGAGCCGGAATTGCTCATCCTGGACGAGCCAACGCTGGGGCTGGATCCCAACCAGATTCGATCCGTGCGCCAGCTCATCAAGAGTCTGGGCGGCCGGCACACGGTTCTGATTTCCACGCACATGCTGCCCGAGGTGGAGATGACCTGCAACTATGTCCTGATCATGAACGAAGGACGGATTTTGGCGGCGGACCAGCCCCAGCGTCTGCGGGCATCACTGTGCGAGGGTGGGCAGGTGGTGGCGGAGGTGGCGGCGCCGGAGGCCGAGCTGCGGGCTTGTTGGGCGGGTTTTCCGGGCGTGGCCAGTTTCGAGATATGCGCCGCCGACGGGGAATTTCTGCGTTGCACGCTGGTGTCGCAGGATGGCCTGGATTTGCGGTCGGCGGTGTACGACCGCGTGTCCGCCCGGGGGTGGCCGCTGCGCGAATTGACCCGTCGCCAGACCTCGCTCGAGGACGTATTCGTGCATCTGACCCGTGCCGAGGAGGAAGAGGCCTGATGAACCTTTACCTCGCTTTAATGCGGCGGGAACTGGGGAGCTATTTCGCGTCGTTGATCGGGTATGTGATCATCGGGATGTCATTGTTTCTCATCGGAGTCAGTTTTAGCAACCTGCTGGAACTGCTGAACACGAGGCCGACGGACGTGCCCGCCAGCGAGTTGTTTTTCAAGTCCTGGTATTTCTGGCTGATTTTGCTGCTGACGACGCCCTTGCTCACCATGCGTTCCTATGCGCTCGAAAAGTCCACCGGGACCTTCGAGACGCTGACTACCACGCCGGTGGGGGAATGGGAGATAGTGCTGGCCAAGTTCAGCAGCGCCATGGTGGTTCACATGCTGATCTGGCTGCCGCCCATGCTATGCCTGTTGGGGGTGCGTTGGTACGCCAGCGATATTGCCGGCGTCGGGGAGGGGACGGTGGCGAGCACGTTTCTCGGGATCGTTTTGGTCGGCGCTTTTTACCTGGCCATGGGTTGCTTCGCGTCCTCGCTCACCAGCAGCCAAAGCATCGCCGCGATGCTGAGTTTTGCCATGGGAGCCGGCATGTTTCTGCTGAGCTACTGGGTGCTGTATGCCCCCGATCAACTGGGAACGCTGGCGCCGGTGTTGTCCCGGTATTCCTTGATCGAGCACATGCAGGACTTTGCCCGAGGCGTGCTGGATACCCGGCATCTGGTGTTTTACGCCAGTCTGATTCTGTTGTTCTTGTACCTGACTCGCAAGGTGCTCGAGAGTCGTCGCTGGAAATAACATGTCGTCGGAACCCGTCAACTCCCCCGGTTTTTCCCGCGCTCGTCGCTTGGCGATTGCGCTGAGTGTGGCGGCGGGCGTGCTGGCCGCGCTGGCCGTCGTCGCCATGGCCAATTATCTGGCCGGGCGCCATTTTATTCGTTGGCAATGGACCGGGCAGAATGCCATGTCCCTTTCGCCGATGACGCTCAAAGTGCTGCAATCGCTCACCAACCAGGTCAAGGTGGTCGTCTTTTTCGATGCGGATGAGCCCATGTACAACTCCGTGGTGGCCCTGCTGAAGGAATACCAGGCGGTCTGTCCGCGCCTCGAATTGCAGAAGGTGGATTATCTTTGGCAGCCGCAGCTCGCCCAGTCCATTCGCGACAAGTATCGGCTGACTTTTCCCATGGCGGGCAGCGAAGTGTTGTTCAAGAACCTGGTGTTGTTCGACGCGAACGGCCAGCCTCCCCGGGTGATTTGGGAGAAGGAACTGTCGGATTACGATCTTTCCGGCTTGATCAGCGGTCAGAGCCGCGAGGTCAAACGCACCAGCTTCAAGGGCGAGATGTTGTTTACTTCGGTGATCGAGAGCATCATCGATCCGCGACCGCTTAAGGCGGTTTTCCTCACGGGCCACCGCGAACACAATCCGGCCAGCGACGAGTTGGGGGGATACTCCAAGTTTGCCGATTTATTGCGGCAAAAGAATGTGCAGGTGGACCGTTTAACGCTGCTGGGCACCAATCAGGTGCCGGCCGATTGCCAACTGTTGGTGATCGCCGGACCGTGCGATCGGTTGCCGCCGGTGGAACTCGAAAAAATCGATCAATACCTCAAAACGGGCGGCCGGTTGCTGGCCTTGTTGCGGCCGCCCACTGAAGTCACGATCCGGACCGGGCTGGAGACCGTGCTTGCCTCCTGGGGCGTGGAAGTGGGAGACAACGTGCTGTATGACGCGCCGAACACGGTGACGGGGCATGATTTGAAAGCCACCAATTTCTCGACGATTCATCCGATTATGAAGCCGCTCTTCGAGTCGCAGCTCTATGTCGGGCTGCCGCGTTCGGTCGGCAAACGCGCCAACATCAAGCCGGACGCCGATGCGCCCAAGGTCGAGGAATTGGTGATGACCGGCGATCAAACGGTGGCGATTACGGACATTCGGAATGGGGTTCCTTACCTGAATTCGCGCGACCCGCGGCGCGGCATGCCCTTCATTGTGGCCGTGGAGAAAGGATACTTGCCGGGGGTTAGCGGCGATCGGGGGGCGACGCGCATGGTCGTGGCGGGCGAGTCGCAATTTCTCAGCAACCAGGGAATCGACTCGACGGTGGCCAACCGCGATTTTGCGACGCAGGCGCTCTATTGGTTGTTGGATCGACCCTCACTGATGGGTGGCGTGGGGCCGCGGCCGGTGCAGGAATACCGGTTGAACCTGACGCGCGGCCAGATGATGGTCAGCAATGCAGTCTTGGTGGCCGGTCTGCCTGGGGCCGTGTTATTGCTGGGTGGGCTGGTTTGGTTGCGCCGGCGGCATTGAGACGCCGGGACCGTTCTTTACGCTTGTCATGAATCCCAAACGAACTTGGCAACTGGTCCTCCTGGCCCTTGGATTGCTGGCCTTTATTGTCCTTTTCGAGCGGCCCAACGCGCCGCCCTCCCAAGCCGCCAACGTTCCGGAGTTGGTGTTTTCCAATTGGACCAGCGATCAGGTGATTAGCGTCGAGGTCGTGGTGCCAACCAACCAGTACCTCCGCGTCGAGAAAGCCAACGGCGCCTGGAATCTGGTGATGCCGTTGAACTATCCAGCGTCAACCGCGCGCATCGAGTCGCTCTTGCAATCGGTGCGACGCCTGAACCGGAAGTATTTTCTTTCAGCCCAGGAACTCCTGAGCCAGGGACAGGACCTGGCACCGTTCGGCCTGGATCCGGCCCAGATTACGATCAATATTCAACTGCCCAGTCAGCGCATCGAACTGCGGTTGGGAATCCGCACGCCGGTGGGCGATCAGTTGTATTTCAAGGTCGTCGGCATGGAGGGTGTCTTCGCCACGGATGCCGCCTTTGCGGAGGCGATTCCGCGTTCCGCCAACGACTGGCGTGATCCGGCCCTGTTTTCCCTGCAGGGATTGAACTTCAACCGGTTCGAGGTGCGGGCGCGGGCGCCCCTGGGCTTCGAATTGGAGCGGGATCCGACGAACCGGATCTGGCGCCTGACCAATCCCACGCCGGCCCGGGCTGACAATGCGCGGATCAATTTCCTTTTTCAGCAATTCGATAATTGGAACGTCGCGCAGTTCGTAAACGACAATCCCAATGCGGATTTGGAGCCCTTCGGCCTGCGGACGCCGGCGGTGGAGCTGGTCGCGCGCCAGGGAACCAATGATCTAATGGTCGTGCAGTTTGGCAACAGCCCCACCAACGATCTCAACCTGGTTTATGCTCGCAGCCTGGCTCACTCGAACGTGGTGCTGGTTCCTCGCCAGTGGCTGAATCAACTGGCGGTGCCATCGGTGAACTTCCGCGATCGCCGGTTGATTTCGGCGGCGACCAACCCGATTGACCGCCTCGAGGTGCGGGGGGAAACGCCCTTTGCCCTGGAGCGTCAAACCAACGGGCTGTGGCAAGTCGTGGAGCCCTGGTCCTTTCCGGCGGATCCGGAGTTGATGAGGCTTTTTTGGGAGGGATTGACGGGACTGGAAGTCGCCGAGTTCGACAAGGATGTCGTGACTGACTTTGCGGCGTATGGGTTGGACAAGCCGCGGCGGCGATACACGTTGCTGCAAAAGGGGATTCAGATGCCGGCTGGGCCGACGAACCTGGTGTGGGCGCAACTGGATTTTGGCACCAACGTGATCCGGCGTGAAGGAACCAACACGGTCGAGCGTGTCTATGTGCGCCGCACGGACGAAAAATCGTTGAACCTGGTCAACTTGAGCGACGCCCGGCAGTTGCCCTATGACGCATATCAATTGCGCGATCGACGGATTTGGTCTTTCTCATCCAACGAAGTTCAGCGGCTGACGATATCGTTGGGCGGCAAGACCTGGAAGGTCATGCGCGGCACGGGGCGCCAGTGGGTATTCGCCGCCAATGGCCAACCGGTGGTTTCCCCCTGGTCTGCGGAACTGGAGGAATGTGTCTTTCGCCTCGGACAACTCCGGGCCGATTTGTGGGTGGACCATGGCGAAGAACGGCTGGCCCGGTATGGCTTTGCCCAGGCCGCGCATCGGCTCTCGCTGGATGTCGAGCAGGAGGGCAAAACCCAAACCCTGACCGTGGATTTCGGCGGCAAGGCGCCGTCGCAGCGCGCCTATGCCGCAGTGGTGCTGGATGAGCAGCGACTGGTTTTCGAATTCCCGCTGGCCTTGTTTCTCTTGTACGAGGATGTGCTGCGCGGTCTTTCCGAGTCCATGCCGGGATCCTGATGGTTATGCCCGAGCCCGCGAAAACAGTGTGGCAACATGGCCGCCGGGTGGCGCGCGGGGGCCGCGTTTTGCTTCTGTCCGCCCTCTTCCTCGCCTTGGGCGGTTTGGTTTACTTGAACCAGGTCGGCCTGCCGGAATTTTTGAAGACCCGGGTGGTGTCGGAATTGCGCGCGCGCGGCCTCGACCTGGATTTCAGCCGGCTGCGGCTTCACTGGTATCGCGGCATCGTGGCCGAGCAGATCAATCTGCGCAGCGCGCAACAGCCGGGCGGACCCCAGTTGTTCATCGACGAGGTCGAAGTGCGCTTGAATCATGCGGCTTTATGGCATGGGCAGCTACGGGTGGATTCGCTGAAAATCGCGCGCGGACGCCTGGTTTGGCCCTTGCCTGACGAGCCGTCGCCGGCGCAGTCGCCGGTCCCCTCGGTCAAACTAGACCAGATCACCACCGAGCTGCGCTTCCTGCCGAATGACCAGTGGGAACTCGACAAGTTCGAGGCGCGGTGTCTGGGCGCCAAATTCCGGCTGAGCGGAACCCTGACCCACGCCTCCTGGAGCCGGCAGTGGCGGTGGGGAGGCACCACCAATCTGGAGGCCCGCGTGCGGCATCGGCAAGTCCGGCAATTTCTTTCGGTCGTGGAAAAAATGCACTTCAGCGCGCCACCCGAGTTCCGGTTGCGGGTGTGGGGCGATGCGCGCGACTGGGCGACTTTCTCCTCGGATTTCGAATTCCAGGCGGCCGAGTTTACTTCGCCTTGGGCGGCGGCCCATCGCTTTCAATTGAACGCGCGATTGGCAGCGCCCAAAGACAGCAACGGGTGGGCGCAGGTGCAAACACAGATTCAGGCCATCGACGGCCTCACCCCGTGGGGTCAGTTTGCCCGATGTCAGATCGAGGGTTCCGTGGCGCAGGCGCTCACCAACACCGCACGCTTCTCGCTGGCAGGCCGGATGGATTTGCAGCAGCCCGGCGGGGCTCGCGGGAAGGCCGAGACCTTGAGCCTGGCCGGCACCGCCAACACGCTGGCCGAACCTGACCGGATGGACATGACTCTCCAACTGGCGGTCACCAATCTGCAGACGGATTGGGGCCAGGCCGCCAGCTTGCAGACGGTGTTCGAGGGCCAGCACTCGATGCTGGCGATCACCAACTGGCTGCGACGGGCGAAGGATAATCCGGGTTCCAACACCGTTTTCCCGGGCGCCGAATGGATTCCTCAGCAAGCGAACGCTCAAATCAAGGCAGCCAAGGTTGTCACCCGCTGGGGCAGCGTCGCCGAGACGACCCTCCAGGTTAAACGGCTCCCGTCGCTCCCATCCGAGCCATCGGAGCCGGGCGCGGACTGGGGTTGGTGGTCGCGACTGGCGCCGTTTCCCTTAAGCTGGGAGCTGCAGTGCCAGAACTTTCAATCGCCCAAACTTCGCGTTGGCGCGGTTCGTTTCGGCGGACGCTGGCAGGCTCCCGAGGTGGTGGTGGAAACGTTGCACGGCGAGTTGTACGGCGGTTCCGTGGATCTGTCCGCCCACCTGGACGTGGCCTCGCGGGCGATGGTGGCAGCGTGCCGGTTCGATTTCGATGCGCATCAAATCGCGCCTCTGCTGGACGCCAGTGGCCAGAAATGGCTGCGACAGTATGACTGGGAAAAACCGCCCGCGGTCAGCGGCCAGGCAAGCGTCGTTTTGCCCGTCTGGACGGACGCTCGGCCCAAATGGGAAGAGGAGGTTCTGCCGACGCTCTGCCTGGACGGGTTTTTCCGGGCGGGAAACGGCGGTTTTCTCGGCGTGCCGATCACGTCAGTGCAGTCGCATTTCACGCTGACCAACGGGGTTTGGCAACTGCCGGATCTGGTGGCAACGCGGCCCGAAGGACGGGTGGAGTTGAGCTATATCGGTTGGGACGCCACCCAGGACTATTATTGGGGAGTGGACAGCCGGATTGACCTCAAGGCGCTCAAACCGCTGCTGACAGACGAGCAACAACAGCGGGTCTTTGCTAACTTCGAATTTTCCGAACCGCCCTGGATTAAAGGCGGGGTTTGGGGACGGTGGCAGGAGGAGGAACGGATTGGCTTCAAAGCCAGCGTGGTGGTCACCAATTTTGTCTTGCGCAGCCAGCCGTTTACGGGGTTCACGGGGCAAATCGATTACACGAATCGTTTTCTTTTAGCCACCCACGTGGAGGTGTATCACGGGACCCAGAGCATTCACGCCCCCTATGTCGCGTTCGATGCCGAGCGCCAGTTGATATTGATCACCAACGCCCTTTGCCGGATCGATCCTTTCGTGGTGACGCGTCCGATCGGTCCCAAAACAATGGCGGCCATCCAGCCCTACCAGTTCGGCCAGCCGCCCACCGTTTGGGTCAATGGGGTGATTCCCATGCAAGACGCCGATCATCCCAACCTGGAATTTCGCCTTAGCGGCGGGCCTTTCACTTATTGGAAGTTCAATGTGCCGCAGATCAGCGCGCTGGTTCATTGGCACGGGGATTCTCTGGTCCTGACCAATGTGGCGGCGGAGTTTTATCAGGGCCGCCTCACGGGCGACGCCGGATTCGACTTCACGCCGGCGGCCAGCGCGGATTTTCATTTCGACGCCAACGTGCGGGATGCGGAACTTCGCCGGCTGATGCAGGATTTGTCGAGCGCCACCAATCGTCTCGAAGGCGCGCTGAGCGGGCGTTTGGTCGTCAGCCATGCCAATTCGACCAACTGGCAGAGCTGGAACGGCTATGGCCATGCGCATCTGACCAATGGGCTGATTTGGGACATTCCGTTGTTTGGCATGTTCTCCCCGGTCTTGAACAGGGTTTGGCCCGGCTTGGGCAACAACCGCGCCGACGAGGGAACGGCTACTTTTGGGATCACCAACGGCCTGATTCACACGGGCGACCTGGAAATCCGCACCCCCAGCGTGCGGCTGCACTATGAGGGGAACCTCGATTTTAACGGGCAGGTGAACGCGCGCACCGAGGCGACGTTGCTGCGCGACACCTGGCTGGTGGGACGCTTCTTTAACTTCGCTTTTTCGCCATTGACAAAACTTTTCGAATACCGAATCACCGGCACGGTGCGGGAGCCGAAAAGCGAGCCGTTGTATTTCGTTCCCAAACTCCTGCTCAAACCGTTGCGCCCCTTCAAAACCCTGAGAGAGCTGTTCCCCACTGAACCCGCCCCGCCGGGCAATCCGTGAGCTGCGGATGGGGAGTCGATTTCGGAGGGCTTTCCCCGATCTCCTTGGCTGTTCGGCGTTAAAATTTGTCCCACCCGCGGTGGTAAAACCAGCACGGCAAAATGAACTTTGACGACTTTTTTAAGGTGGCGACTGGGCTCGTGCCCTACGACTATCAGCGGCGGCGGGGCGGGCGGCGACAAGGGCCGCCCATGCGAATCGCAACTCATCAACATCCCGACCGGCCTGGGCAAAACCGCCGCCGTCGTCCTCGACTGACTATAGAACCATGTCGCGCTGCCGCGCGAAAATACCAAGTGACATGTGATGAGCCCCAACTTACCTTCAATCCACGAACGCGCGAGCGTTTTGGGTCAGGATTATGTCTGTCATGCCAACGTCCGGTTGCGGCGGTCACTCCGCCCATGTGAAAATGCACCTGCTGCTGGGCGGGATTTCGATTCCCGTGGCCCAGTTGGGGCCGGACTTCCTGCTCCTGGACGCTGCCAACGACCATCCGCCCGGGGAAGGCAGCTTGGTCCTGCGCGTGGACCAGGTGGAACGGTCTTGGAGCGTGCGCCTGCCAAACGGCATCTCTGCCGGTTCCAAACGCGTCGCCACGACGGCGTAGTCGAGGCACCCATCAGGTTCTGGGTTTTTTGCCCGACTTTCAAAAAGGGGCCGCGCTCGTTTCCGGGCGCGGAGAAGCGATGGCTTGTGCTTTTGCCAGCCCAAAGGCGCGTTGCACAAACCGCCTACCGACGGCTACGAGCTGACTCGCCAACTCTGGGAATCGCTACGCCACTTAGGAATGACGCTGAACCATCATCTTAAGATGCCACGAAATCATCTTGAAATATTCAAGGATTACCCTCAGAATATTTGGTGCCTTTTGCGTTGAACTAGGAGCCCGATGATTACCTTTGAAAAGTTCTTCAAAGTAGCGACCGCCCATCCTCATGGAGGCTCCTTGATAGATGCCGTCAGAATACTGACCGCTGACTCCCTTGCGTTCGCCAACGCGGCCAAACCTTTCCCACGATGAACAGCAACATGGATCGCCAACTTCACCAGGAAGCTGTGCAACACGCCCTGTCCCTGGGCCGGGGCACTGACCCCGCCGCCTTGCCGGAACTCGCACGCCTGCTCAAGATGCCCTCCGCAGAAATCCGCCGCCTCGCCGCTTCCGCCATCGGCAAGCTCGCCACCTTTGGCGCCGACGCCCGTGCCGCCGTGCAGGCCCTAGCTCCAGTCGCGCTACGCGATCCGCATCCGCAATCCCAACAGTACGCCTTAAAGGCGCTCAAAGCTTACGGTGCAGCCGCCTGTCAGCACCTCCACGACCTCGATGACCTGGCCGTTAATGAGCGGGCGAAAGATTACGTGCGCCGCGCCGCCCACTCTACTGCGGAGGCAATCCGCGAAGCCATTCGCCTCGAACAAGTGGGGGCCCGGCACAAATGTGCCCGCTGCGGACGTGAAACCACCACCGAGGAACACGCCCGCAGCCAGCAAGCCTTCCAGCGTACCTTTTGCGACTCTTGCTTCGACGAGGTGTTTCTTGACCGCCGCAATTTCGACACCAAAGTCGAACTCAGTAAAACCATCACCGCCAAGGCCGGAACGCTCGTCCAATCTGATGGCGAACGTCTCATTGCCGACTGGTTCGTCACCCACGGCATTGCCTACCGCTACGACGAACGGTTTCGCATCCTCAGCGGGCACGCCGTGCGCCCCGACTTCTACCTCCCCGAACTCGACCTCTATATCGAATATTGGGGGATGGATTCTGCCGATTATAAAATCGGCATGTTGAAAAAGCAGCAACTTTACCAGCAGGAAGGTAAACGCCTCATCTCCCTTTATCCCTCCGACAAACCGCGTCTCGACGCCGTCCTGCGCGCCAAGCTGGCCCTCTTCGGTTACGCCCTTCCTACAGCGACCGCTCCCAGCGTCGGCGAACGATAGCGAGTCAGCCCGGCATGTTCACCGATTTTTTATGAAAACACCCATTCGCACACCACCTGCACTGAAAACGCCTCCTCAGCTTACACCCGCCGAGAAAGTACTGGTGGAAGACCTGGTCCGTGACGGTCTGAGCATCCAGAATAAGTTCCGTCCGGAACCTCTCTACAAGAAGACCGGCCAAGGCCATTACGCGAGCGACGCCGTCGAAGAAATCCGCCGAGCCAAGAAATCCAAAAAAGTCCGGAATTTAGACCGCGGATTGCGCGGATTGCACGGATCGGGACCATAAACCGTTGATGGGTAGGGCGGCGCTGCTGCGCCGCCCAAATATCTGGGCGGAGCAGCAGTTCCGCCCTACCTGATTCACTGAAAGAAACGGCTCAAACAATCGTCAAGTGCCTAGCCCCAATTAAGTATTTGCCAAAGGCGGCAGAATAAGGTGTAACAAGGCATGGAGTTCCGCGGAAAAAGTGTGGTGCAAGCCGCCGAAACTCTTTTTAGAGAAATTCAAGGGTAGGACCGTATTTGTCCCATCCGCCATGATAAAACCAGCACGCCAAAATGAACTTTGACGACTTTTTTAAGGCGGCGACCGGGCACACGACCTACGACTATCAGCGGCGGCTGGCGGGCGGCGACACGGGCCGCCCATGTGAATCGCAACTCATCAACATC
>Ga0209429_10001122_pt1 | contig 17143 bp, 16 predicted proteins | sample BarGraNGADG00212_3_FD_184493 | JGI IMG/M metagenome (GOLD analysis project Ga0209429, IMG submission 184493) | Arctic peat soil microbial communities from Barrow, Alaska - Barrow Graham LP Ref core NGADG0004-212 (SPAdes) (version 2) | ecosystem: Environmental > Terrestrial > Soil > Wetlands >...
GCAAGCATACACACCGGCACTCGCCAGGGCCGCCCGCAGACGGGGACGGCAGGTGCTCCGGGGCGCCGTACGTGGCCGCGCGTCGCGGGCGCCTCAGGGCACCCGAGACGCGCCGCCTGGCCGGCCGAAGCCGACAGCTCCTGCTACGCGAGCACTTTCGACAGGAAGAGCTTGGTGCGTTCCTCCTTGGGATCGACGAGGACCTCTCCCGGAGGACCGTTCTCGACGATCACGCCGCCGTCGATGAGCGCCACGCCGTCGGCGACCTCCTTGGCGAAACCCATCTCGTGGGTCACCACGACCATGGTCATGCCGTCGCGGGCGAGCTGCTTCATCACGTCGAGCACCTCGCCCACGAGCTCGGGGTCGAGCGCCGACGTCGGCTCGTCGAAGAGCATGAGCTTCGGCTTCATGGCCAGCGCCCGGGCGATCGCCACGCGCTGCTGCTGACCGCCCGAGAGTTGCGCCGGGTAGGTGTCGAGCTTCTCGCCAAGCCCGACGCTCCTGAGAATGACCTCGGCCTCAGCCTCGGCCTTCTTGCGCGGCGCGTGCTGAACCATGATCGGCGCCTCCATCACGTTCTCGATCGCGGTCTTGTGCGGAAACAGGTTGAAGCGCTGGAAGACCATGCCGATGGAGGCCCGCTGCCTGGCCACGTCGCGGGCATTCATCTCGTGCAGAACCTTGCCGCGCTCCTTGTAGCCCATGAGCTCGCCGGCCACGTAGAGCCGGCCGGCGTCGATCTTCTCGAGGTGGTTGATGCAGCGCAGCAGCGTCGACTTGCCGCCTCCCGATGGGCCGAGCAGCACGAACGTCTGCTGCGGCTGGACGACGAAGTCGATGCCCTTGAGCACGTCGAGGTTGCCGAACGACTTCCAGACCTGTTCGGCCTTGACCATGGGCTGACCGCCTGTGGCCGCTTCGGCTGCAGCGGTCGCAGCGTCGATCAGGTGCCCTCCCTCGGGCTGGCTGCTCACGACCTACGTCCTTGGGTTCTCTGGGCCTTGTCCAGGACTGCGCTGGCCTTCGACGCTCTCCGCGCAGCCCTCTTCTCCGCTGCCTCGGTCTCCTCCGCACCAAAACCCTTGCCGAAATGGGCTTCGAGACGCGCCTGGCCGACCGTTAGGATGGAGGTCACGATCAGGTACCACGCCGACGCGACCACGAGCAGCGGAATGATCTGGAAGGTCTGTGCGTAGATACTCTGGACACGTCCGAACAGCTCGATGCCGCCGCCGAGCGCGGCGAGCAGCGACGTTGTCTTGAGCATGCTGATGGTCTCGTTGCCCATCGTCGGGATGATCACGCGCATGGCCTGCGGCAACACGATGCGGCGGGTGATAAGCAGCGGCGACATGCCGAGCGACGAGGCGGCCTCGGTCTGACCTGCGTCCACAGAGATGATGCCGGCGCGTACCAGCTCAGCGGCGTAGGCCGCCTCGTTGAGACCCAAGGCCAGCACGGAGACCACGAACAGGTTGTTCACCAAGGTGCCGCTGTCGGCGGAACCGAAGACCAAACCGGTGAACGGGAGACCAACGTAGAACTTCGTCCAAAGCACGCCGATATTGCCCCACAGGATGATCTGCACGTACACCGGTGTGCCGCGGAAGAACCAGATGTACACCCAGGCGATCCACGACAGCACCGGGTTCTGGGAAAGTCGCATGATCGCGAGGATCGTGCCGCCCGCGGCACCGACCAACATGGTGACAAAGGTCAGTTCGATGGTGACTGCCAGAGCCCGCAGAATGAGCGGCATGAACATGTACTCGCGCACCGTCGGCCAGTCGATGTTGGGGCTCTTGACGAACGAGAAAATGAGCGCGGCGACCAGGTACAGGACGATGGCCGCGCTCAGCCACCGGCCCCAGTGGCGGACCGGGATGGCCTTTATCGCCTCCGGGCGGGAGGCGGCGACCGGTCTCCCGGCCGCCGCCGTGTCTCCCGGACTCAGGCTAGACACGCTCATTCCGGCCACGCGTCACTGCGTCGGACTCGGGCTGGGGCTCTTCCCGCCCTGGTTGACCATGGCCGAGTCCACGGGCAAAAGCCCGTACTTGGCGATGATCTTCTGGTAGGCGCCCTCGTCGATCAGCGCCTGCAGAGCCTTCTGCACGGTGTCGATGAGCGCCGTGTTCTTGGCCACCATGCCGATGCCCACGATCTGGGGGTCGTAGCCGTTCGGTGCGCTCGGGTCGGAGACCACTTCGAAGGTGTTGCCGTTGTTGGTCTTCAGCGCGATGTACGAAGCCGTGGAATGATCGGTGAGGTCGCCCACCGCACGACCACTGGTGACGGCGAGGAGCGCCGCCGGTTGGTTCGGGAGCGCCAGGATCTTGATGGGCGCCTTGCTCTCGCTCTTGAACTGCTTGTCGAGCTTCTGCAGGAAGGCCTGCTGCGTGGTGCCGCTCTCGCAGGCCACTGTCTTCCCGGCGAGGCTGTCGAGGTTGCTGATGCCGTCGGGGTTGCCCTTCTTCACCAGGATCGAGGTGCCGTCGTAGGCGTAGTCGACGAAGCTGACGCCCTGCCCCTCACGCTCGAGGTTGTCGTACATGTCCGACATGATCATGTCGTTCTTGCCGCCCTTGATCGACAGGATGATGCTGTCGAACGGGGTCTCATTGAACGATGCGGGGACGCCGATCTTCTTGGCGATGGCCTGTGAGAGGTCGTAGTCGAACCCGGCAGGGTTCTTGCTGGTGGCCGGGTCAAAGTACTCCCACGGCGGGTACGGGACGTCGCTGGCGACGCGGATCTCGGTCATGCCGGCGGGCAGCATGGGCTTGAGAGCCGGGTCAGCCTGCAGGGCGGCGAGATCCGCGTCGGTCCACGTTGCCGCGGCGCTGCTGCCGCTGTTGCTCGGCGTGGGACTCGCGCTCGTCGAAGAGTTGCTGCTGCCGCAGCCTGCGGCGGCAAGCCCCAGGGCGATCACCGCGATCAGCGCGGCCACCCCCGGAAACAGTCCCCATCTGCTGGAAGATCTCATCCCCACCCCTTTCGTCGGCGGCTCGCCACAAGGCTCGCCGCAATGCTCATGCCTACAGCTTAGCCGCTGTCGCGGGTTTGTCACCCTTTCTGCCGTGGGAAAGGGGACCGCCGGGCTCGCGACTGCCACCGCACGCGCCCTCCGCGACTACAGCGCCGCCGGATCCCCTTGCAGCAGGCGGCGCCACCCCACGAGCAGGCGCCGAAGCCGCAGACGCGGGCGCGCGGGCTCCCACGAAGGCGTCTCCCCGTACCCGTTTCTCAGCTCTGCGGCCATCCCGGGCCTCCTTCGCCCCTGGTGCATGGAGGCGACGCTACGACTGGACGACATTCTAACCGGGCCACGGCCGGCGATGCGGCTCACCGCGCCGGCCGTCGTGCCCTCGAGGCCGCCGAGAGCCGCGGCGGATGCCAACGCGGAGGCTGGCCTGTAGACTCCTCGAGCATCCGGCGTCGGATGCACCCCGTGGAGGTGACACCCGATGTCGCGCAGAGGCTGGCTGCTCTTCATCGCCTTGTGCGTGATCTGGGGCATCCCGTACCTCCTGATCCGGGTGGCGGTGCGCGAGCTCCCGCCGCCGGCGCTGATCTTTCTGCGCACGGCGCCGGCGGCGCTCCTGCTCGCGCCCCTGGCGCTGCACCGCGGAGAGCTGCGGCCACTGCTCTCGCGCTGGCGCTGGGTGGTCGCCTACACGGTGGTGGAGATCGCCATCCCCTGGCTGCTGCTGTTTCACGCCGAGCTGCGCCTCTCGAGCTCCCTGGCGGCGCTCTTGGTAGGCGCGGTGCCGCTCATCGCGACCGTGCTGTACCGCGGGGTGGGCGCGGGCGAGCACTTCGACGCGCGCCGCCTGACGGGCCTGTTTATCGGCTTCGCCGGCGTGGCGGCCCTGGTCGGCATCGACACGAGCGGCACTGACCCGCTGGCCATCGCGGAGATGCTCGTCGTGGCGCTCTGCTACGCCACCGGCCCGCTGATCATCAGCCGGCGCCTGGCCGGCCTCCCCACCCTGGGCGTCGTCACCGCCTCGCTGGCGCTGACCGCCGTCGGCTACGCGCCGGCGGGCCTGCTCTCCATGCCGGCGTCGGTCTCGGCGGAGACGGTAGGCGCCGTCGCCGCGCTGGCGCTCGTCTGCACCGTGCTCGGCTTCCTCTTGTTCTTCGCGCTGATCCGCGAAGTGGGGCCCTCACGTTCCACAGTGATCACGTACGTCAATCCGCTCGTGGCAGTCCTCCTCGGCGTCATCATCCTCGGCGAACCGCTCACGCTGGGCATCGCCGTCGGCATGCCGCTCATCCTTCTCGGCTCGGTGCTGGGGACGGCGCCCTCGCCGAAGAGGCCGGGCGCGACGCCGGACGAGCGCCCCTCGGACCCGGCGATCGACACGTCAGCGAGCCCGCCGACGCCGTAGGCGGCCGGCGGGCGGCGCCGTCCCGGCCCGTCATCCGCGCCGCCGGCGCGGATGCCGCCGGCGCTCAGCGCGACGGGGGACCCTCCTCGTTCGCCGGCTCGCATCCTACTCAAAGGCCGCACGTGCGACGAGGTCGCGAACGGTCATCCGGATGAGGCGCGCCGGACCCAGGCCTCCGTGACCGCGACCTGGTTGAACGTGAACAGGTGCACACCGCCGATGCCGAGGTCCGCTTCCTCGGCCCGCGCCGCGACCGCCAGCGCGAGCGGCGTCGGATCGTAGCGGCGTGAGCGGGCCAGCTTCGCGATCTGCCGTCCGTGCCGCGCGAGGTAACGGAGGGAAGCTCCGACGCCGGTCTTGAGCGAGATCTCGGCGAGCTTGCGGCGTTCGACCACGCCCGGCAGGCCCACGACGATGGGCAGCTCGACGCCCGCCTCCCGCATGGCGCGGACCCAGCGCACGAGCGCCTCCGCATCGAAGCAGAGCTGCGTGGCGATGTAGTCGGCGTGCGGCTGTTTGCGCCGCAGGGCCTCGAGCAAGCTGGCCTCGGGGATCAGCGGGTGGCCCTCCGGGTAGCCGCCGACGCCGATCCGCGCCAGGGAGTGCGGCAGGGCGCCGAGATCGTCGAGGAGGTCGCCCGCGTCGGCGTAGTCGCCCGCGGGCGGCGAGGCGTCGCCGCCGACCACGAACGCCTCGTGGATGCCGGCGACCTCGAGGTCAGCCACGATGCGTTCGAGCTGGCCGCGGTCCGCGATCATGCGCGCGGCCAGGTGAGGCACGACCCGGTAGCCACGCCCGGCCAGGCGCGCGCTCACGTCGATCGTCCTCTCGATGCCGTGCCGTGGCGAGGCCGTCACGGTGACGGTCGCTCCCAGGGGGAGCGCGGCCACCTTCTCCTCGATCCCGTTCACGGGGATCACTTCGTAGCGCGGCGCCACCAGGAGCCGGGCCACCGCGGACGACTGCACGCGGACTGCGCCGTTGACCGCCGACATGGTCTACCTCGATCCGCTTGAATCAGGATGCTTTCTCTCCTCTATATACCCAGCCGCTGCCGCCTCAGCTAGGATTGCGGCCGCGCCCGCCACGGGCGCCCGGCGAGGCAGTCGCCGGCGACCGGACTGGTGAGGCAGCCAATGACCGACGCGCCCGACACGACCATCCCCGGCATCGCGGTCGTCATCGACGAGAAGGCGGTGCGGGTGACGAGCGAGCGGCCGCTGGCGGTGCTGAGCTCGGCGGTCGTCGGCGGCGGCCTGTGCAGTGCCCGCGACATCGTCAACATGCACGTGGACAAGGACTACGCCGGCGGGAGCCCGGAGGACGACCTCGCGGCGTTCGCCGTCTCGTGCGGCGTCGGCGGCGCGTTCGTGGGCCTCATGACCGCCGCCTACACCGAGCACGCGTGCGTCGCCGCCGAGTCGCGCGACGGCGTCACTGTCGCGGCCGTCGTGTCGGTGGGCCTCAGCAACACCTCCAACGCGGGCATCACGCCGCCGCTCGCGGCCTCCCCCGGGACGATCAACGCGATCCTGCTGGTCGATGCCGCCCTGACGCCGAGCGCCATGGTCAACGCCGTGATCACGGCGACCGAGGCCAAGACCATGACGCTCGCCGAATGGGACGTGCGCACGCCGCAAGGCGACCCGGCCCAGCGGCACCTCGACGGACTCGGTGGTCGTGGCCTGCACGCTGCGCGGAGCGGGGCTGAGCTACGCCGGCCCCGCGACCACCGTGGGCTGGCTGGTGGCCCGCACGGTGCGCGCCGCGATCACGCGGCTGTGCCGCGAGAAGGTGGAGCGGGACGGGGGCCGGCGCGTCGGCTGGTGAGCCACGGGCGCGCCGGGGGCCTCACGATCCGCCGGCAAGCACCTCGTCGATCCAGCCGGCGCCGGCGATGGCCAGCGGGAAGCCGCAGGTCGTGATCGCCAGCAGGGCGACCTGACGGACCTCGTCGGGGGTCGCCCCGGCGGCGAGCGACTTTCTGACGTTGGAGCGCACGGAGCCCTCGGCGGCCGCACCGATGGCCAGACCCAGCTTCACGAGGCGCGCGGTGCGCTCGTCCAGCGGGCCGGCCGCGTCCACCGCTTCACCCAAGCCGTCCAAGGCCTTCGCGACGCCGGGAAAACCGTCGCGGAACTTGAGATACACGTTGGGCAGATGCTCGTCACTCACGATGGCCTCTCCTTCGACGCCGATTAGTGTGCGGTGTGCCTGTCGGCGCCCCCCACGTTGACCCGGCTGCGTCGGTCAATCCAGGAACTCGCGCAGGCACTGCGCGTCGCGGTACGCCTTGAGCTTGGCCAGCGTCTTGGCCTCGATCTGGCGGATGCGCTCGCGCGTGACGCCGAACTTCTGCCCGACCTCTTCGAGAGTGCGCGGATTGCCGCCCGCAAGGCCGAAACGCAGCTCGACGATGCGGCGCTCGCGCTGCGTGAGCAGCTGCAGCACACGGATGAGCTCCTCGCGCTGCACGATGTCATCGACCTCTTCGACCGGCGAGGACGCATCCTTGTCTTCGATGAAGTCGACCAGCAGCGCGTCGCCCTCGTCGCCGATCGGCGTGTGAAGGCTCGCGGGCTCCTGGCTGATCTTGAGTATCTCGCGCACGCGCTCGGGGGTGGTGCCCATCTCCTCGGCGATCTCCTCGGGAGTGGGCTCGCGGCCGCTGTCCTGCAGCAGCTGACGCTGCACGCGCGCGAGCTTGTTGATGTTCTCGACCATGTGCACCGGGATGCGGATCGTGCGCGCCTGGTCGGCCAGGGCGCGCGTGACGGCCTGCCTGATCCACCAGGTCGCGTACGTCGAGAACTTGAAGCCGCGGCGGTAGTCGAACTTCTCGACGGCGCGCATGAGGCCGAGGTTGCCCTCCTGGATGAGGTCGAGGAGGGGCATCCCTCTGCCCATGTGTCGCCGGGCGATCGAGACGACCAGGCGCAGGTTGGCCTCGGTGAGCTTGCGTTTGGCGTCCATGTCGCGGCGCTCGATGCGCTTGGCGAGCGACACCTCTTCCTCGGCGGTGAGGAGCGGCACCCTGCCCATCTCCCGGAAGTACATGCGCACCGGATCGTTGGTGGTCGACTTCACGGAGAGGTCGAGCTTGGGGGCCGTCTCCTCTTCGACGACGGGCTCCGGCTCGGCCGCGGCGCCCTCGCTCTCGATGACGTCGATGCCGAGGTCGGCGAAGACGCCGTGGATCTCCTCGAGCTGTTCCGGCGTCAGGTCGACATCGCGCAGCGTGGCGGCGATGTGAGCGCCGTCGAGGTAGCCTTGCTCACGACCTTCTTCGAGCAGCCCGCGCACCTCGTCGGTGCACAGCACGGCGAGGTCGGCGGACGCAGCGATGCGGTCTTCAGAGGGTTCGATCACTCGGCGACTCCTGCTCTTCGTGGCGTGCTTCGGCCATCGGCGTGGCCAAGGCGATCGCGGAGGCGGCGCGCCGAGCACGTTCGCCCCGTGCAGACACACATGCGCGTGTGCCCTTGAGGGCTGGGGCGGTGAAAAGCGGACGCCAAGCTGACAGGTGATGATACCAGTCCTGCGACGCGCGAGCAAGAGCCGGACCGCGGTCGGCCATTCTCCCGGCAGCGGCGACGCCGGCGCCCGTCACGTCGGCGGCGATCCGCTCCACCGTCCTTCGCCTCTGGAGTCAGGCCAGCCGGCTTCAGTACGGGCTGGTCGTCGACCCGTCGCCGTAGGGGTCCGCGGTCTGGGCCTGCTGCGGCAGCGTGCCGGACTTGATCTGCTTCATGACCTGGACGGCTGTGTCGATCGGCGCCGCGAACCCGATGCCCTCGTTGCCGCCGGACTGCGAGTCGATCTGCTCGTTGATGCCGATGACCCGCCCCTGGGCGTCGATGAGAGGACCGCCGGAGTTGCCAGGGTTGATGGCGGCGTCGGTCTGGATGCCGCCGCTGATCGTGGCGCCGTTCGGGGACTGCAGCTCGCGGTCGATGGCCGACACCACGCCCGAGGACAGCGAGAAGTCGAGACCGAGCGGGTTGCCGATGGCCACGACCTCCTCGCCCACGGTGACCTTGGATGAATCGCCGAGAGGGATGGGCTCGAGCCCAGGCGTCTGCCTGGGATCGACCTTGATCAAGGCCACGTCGGTCGACTCGTCGGCGCCCAGTACCGTGCCCTCGACCTGCGTCCCCGGCGAACCATCACCCTTGAAGATCACGGTGACCGTGCTCACGGCCTGGCCGTTCTCGCCGACCACGTGGGCGTTGGTCAGGATGTAGCCGTCCCTGGAGACCACGAAGCCGGTCCCCAGAGCCTGCTGCGCGCCCGTGGACTAAACCGGCGGCCATCATTACAAGAAATCGTCTGACTCTCATTGGTACGCTACCTTTCTGCGCCGGGAACGGCTGAGGGCTGGTCTGGTGGCACGGCGGATCGCGAGTCCCCCCGCCACCCCGGTCCCTCGGGCGGCCATCACCCGCGGCTTTCCTACTAGCCGACACGCGGGAGGGTGTGTGAGTATTAGCAAGTGTTTTCGGTGACCACCTGAGCAAAGGAAGCACCATGTCACACTTTGGCCCCGACGAAGCCATCGCGCGCATCGCGGACTGGAAAGACAAGGACGTCCGCTGGGAAGAGCTGGGCGGCGGCATCACCAACCACAACTACATCGTCTGGGTGAACGGCGGCCCCGGCAATCCGGGCGGCGGCAAGTACGTGCTGCGCATCCCCGGGCAGGGCACCGACATGTTCATCGACCGTGAGGTCGAGCGCGACTGCATGATCCAAGTCGCCCAGGCCGGCGTGGGGCCCAGGGTGGCCTACCAGATCGACCCCGAGGGCGCCTTGGTCATCGACTTCGTCGAGGGCGAGCTCATGCACCCCGAGACGATGGCCGGACACCCGGAGCGCATCAAGCAGGCCGTCGAGACGACCAAGGTCTTCCACGACAAGGCCGTCTTCAAGCACGAGATCCGCATCTTCGAGATGCTCAGGAACTACACGAAGATCGCCCGCGACATCGGCGCCCCCATGCCTGCCGAGCTCGAGTCGCTGCTGCTCATCATGAATGACATCGAGAAGGCGACGGCGCGCAACGCGCCCGCCGACGTCGCCTGCCACAACGATCTGCTGAGCGAGAACTTCATCATCGACGCCGACGGCAAGATGTGGATCATCGACTGGGAGTACGGCGGCATGACCGACCCGTACTTCGACCTCGGCGACTTCGTCATGGAGCATCCCTTCTCGCGCGAGGAGGAACGGCTGATCATCGCCACCTACTGCGCTGAGATGGACGAGGGGCGCTTCGGCCGCATGATGCTCTACAAGATCGTCTCAGCCGTGTGGTGGGCCGTGTGGGCGATGATCCAGCACACGGTCTCGAAGATCGAGTTCGATTACATGGAGTGGGGCATGGAGCGTGTGGCGCGCGCGCAGCGCGGCGTCGACGACCTCGACTTCGGCACGTGGCTCGCCAACGCCTGAGCGCGACGCACTGACGACGAAGGGGGCCGGGCGCCGTTGGCGCCCGGCCCCCTTTTCGTTAGACCCTCAGTCTTAGGTCGAGCGTCAGACTTCTGGCTGCGCCGCGCCCGCCCGCGGCTCGATGGTCAGCGACTCTCCCGGGTCGAGCAGCCGGACCTCCACCTCTGGCGCCTTCTCGGCGGCGATCGCGGCGAACGCCTCCGGGCGCTTGCGGGTCTTCTGGAACCAGGCGTAGGTCGCCTGCTTCCCGGCGTAGGCGGAGCCGGGCAGGTAGAGCGCCCCCCAGTGGATGGGCACCGCGATCCGCGGCCGCAGGAGCGCCAGCGCGCTGGCGGCCGAGCGCGGGCTCAGGTGGCGCCCCTCGGGCGGCCGTACCCCCCACGTCTCGATCGGCAGGAGGGCGACGTCGATGCGCTCGTGCAGGTCCTCCATGCCGTCGAAGAGCGCCGTGTCGCCGGCGAAGTAGACCGTGGACGAGCCCTGGATGATGAAGCCGAGCGGCTCCGTGGGCGGCGTCAGGACCCAGCGGCGCCGCGTGTGGCTGGCATGCACAGCCATGACGTCGACATCGCCCACGTGTAGGAGCGTGTCACGGCGCGTCTCGATGACGGTCCTGAAGCCGACCTTGTGGACGGTGCGTCCCACGAGCGGCGGCCCGATGACCACGGCCGACTTGGGCAGCATCTTCAATGAGGGCGTGTCCAGGTGGTCGATGTGCAGATGCGAGATGAGCACGGCATCCAGGTGATGGCGCACGCCAGGATCGGGCAGCGGTCCGTAGCGCCGCAACGCCCCGGCCCAGCGCCTCAGCGACGGGTCGGTGAGGATGCGGACGCCGTCCATCTCGATGAGCACCGTGCCGTGGCCGACGTAGGTCACTCGCGTAGGCTGAGACGCCCTCTCCGTCGTCATGGCCGCACTACCCTCCTCGTGCCGCGGTCGACCCGCCCGCACCCGACCGTCGTCGACGTTGCGCGGCTGGCTCACCGTATAGGCAGAAACGGCAACGGGCTCGAGTTTCTTCGCGGGAGGCGCCGGCCCTGCAAGCGGGCGCTCCGCGCGGCTCAGGGCACGTAGCGCCGGCCGCCGGCGAACTCGCGTGAGTACGGCTCGGCGGACAACGAGACGAGGCTCACCGGGAGCCCGGTGGCCGGGGCGTGGATCATGCGCCCGTCCCCCACGTACATCCCCACGTGGTGGATGAGGCCGGAGGCGCCGCGGAAGAACACCAGGTCGCCGGCGCGCAGCGAGGTCCGCGCGACCTTCACGCCTTCCGCGGACTGCGGCGCGGCGTCGCGCGGGATGGTGACGCCGAGCGCCTGGTAGACGAGGCACGTGAAGCCGGAGCAGTCGAAGCCGAACCCCGACGTGCCGGCCCAGAGGTACTGCAGGCCGAGGAAGCGGCGCGCGTCCGCGACGAGCTGCGCGCCGGTGGGCTGCGTCACGGCGGCGACGCGGCTGCGCAGCGCCACCGCGGAGCCCTTCAGGTACAGGCTCCGCCCATCCAGCATCGCGACCTGTACGGACGAGGGCGTCCAGGCCACCGCGGGGAGGCGCGTGCCGTACGAGAGTTCGAGCACGCGCCCGGTCAGCGACGGCGTCTCCCATGTCCAGGCGGTCGGCCTTCTGATGACCGCCAGGCGCCGCCCCGTCTGCGGTCTCACCGCGGTGAGCTGTCTCGTCGGCACCCAGCCCGGGTAGCCCCGCGAATCTCTCGGCGTGGGCTGGCCGGGCACGGCGACCCGGGACCAGGCGCCGGAGGTGGCGAGCAGGGTCACCCGTGTGCCGTAGAGCGCCTGCGTCTCGAGCTTCCCGACCAGCCTGCGCTTCTGCGCGGTGGTCATCCCGACGACCCAGGCTCGGGGGTCGGCCGCGGCGGCGACGGCCGCTGCGTCGACGGGCCGCGCGAGTCCCGGCTTGACCCAGAGCGTGGCCACCGAGACGGCGATCCAGCGGGAGGGCGCGGATGCCGCGACGGCCTTCGCCGGCGCCGCCTGCGCGGCGGCCGGCCACGCGAACGCCGCGCAGGCGAGCATGACGGCAACGCTCAGGATGGCGCTTCGCAAGCCTCTCATGCGCCCAGTGTAGCCCACTCCCGCGGACTCTACAGGCGCACGAGCACCTGTAGCACGATGAACAGGACGAGCAGGGCGACCACAGCGCTCAAGTCGACTCCCGTCCCACCCATACGCGCCACCGGGATCACGCGACGGAACAGGCCCAGATACGGCTCCGTCACGTCGACCAGCACCGCGTTGACGCGGTACACCGCGGTTCCCGGTCTCGGATGCAGCCAAGACATCACTGCCCGGGCGACGATGAGCCAAGCGTAGACCGTGATGGCGAGGTAGATCACGTACACAAAGCCGCTCATGCAAGCTCCTTGAAGAGGGATGCGCTTGCCTCGTGGTGGGCTGCCTTCCCGTGGTGAGTCTAGAGTACCCCGTTCGGGTGCGTCGCCTTACGGGCGCGGTGTTCCGCGGCCGCGTCAGCCCTTCAGGTACCGGTCGAACCACTCCAGCACGATCTGAAAACGCTGCACCCGGTGGGCCGGACTGCCCGAGCGGGTCAGCTCGTGAGACTCCTCGGGGAAGCGCACGAGCTCGACCGGCCGCTTGAGCAGGCGGAGCGTCACGAAGAGGTGCTCCGCCTGTTCGACGGCGCAGCGCAGATCCCTCTCCGAATGCAGGATCAGGAGCGGCGTGTGGATGCGCTCTGCGTAGGTCGCGGGAGAGATGCTGAGGTAAGCGTCCACGTCCTCGAAGACGAACTTGCCGAAGTACCCCTTGAAGTCCCAGCCCAAGTCGCTCGAGCCCCACTCGGAGACCAGCTGGTTCACCGCGCGCTCCGACACGGCGGCCTTGAACCTGTCGGTGTGGCTCACGATCCAGGACGTCATGTAGCCGCCGTAGGAGCCGCCGATCACGCCCAGCCGCTGGCCGTCGACGAAGTCGAAACGCCGCACGGCCTCCTCGGTGACGGCCAGGCAGTCCTCGTAGTCCACGGAGCCCCAGCCGGGGCCGGCCGCGCCGGGGCCGCGGATCGCCCGGCCCCAGTCCTCACTGTAGCCGGACGAGCCGCGCGGGTTCGAGAACACGACGACGTAGCCCGCGCCGCAGTACACCTGGAACTCGTCAAAGAACGTGTTGCCGTACTGGCCGAACGGCCCGCCGTGGATGTTCAGCAGCGTGGGGTACTTCTTGCCGGGCTCGTAGCCCACCGGCTTCATGATCCAGGCGTCGACCTGGGAGCCGTCGGCCGACGTGGCCGTGAAGCGTTCGGCGGCGACGAGCTCGCGGCCGGCGGCGAAAGCGTCGCCGACGCGCGTGAGACGCCGCTCGGCGGCGCGCGCCGGGCGCGGCTCGGCGGCGAAGAGCTCGCTGAGCCGCGTGGGCTCGTCGGCCGAGTACACCAGCCTCCCGCCGGCGACGTCGAACCCGGTCACGGTGCGCTCGCCGCCCACGACGAGCTCGGGCGCGCGGGAACCGTCGGCGGCCACCCGACAGAGGTGGGTGTTCCCGTGGTCTTCGAGGGCGAACACGATGCCGTCCCCATCCCAGACCGGCTCGCGCAGCTGCGGATACGTGCCGCAGTTACGGTCCAGGGCGGCGGTGAGCAGGTCGATGACGCCGCTGATGGCATCGACCACGGCGATCTGCGTGTGCTTCGGGTCGTCGAACACCCCGGGATAGCGCTGCGCGGCCAGCCGGGCGCCGTCCGGCGACCACGAGGGCCCGTGGATGCTGCCGCCTCCCCGGGTGAGCCGCCGGGGTTCGCCGCCTTCGGCCGCGACGAGGTACACGTCGCTGACCGGCTCGGTGTCCCAGTCGGGCTGGCGGGCCGAGACGAAGGCCAGCTTCGCGCCGTCCGGGGACCAGGCGGGGCCCGAGTCCTCGAAATCGCCGTCCGTGAGCTGGACGGGCTCACCGCTGCCGTCCGTCTGGACGGCGAACAGGTGCTGCCGGCGGTCGCCGATCCAGCCGATGCTGTCGAGCTTGTACTGCAGGCGGGTGAAGCGCCGCGGCTGCCGGCGCTTTTCGTCTTCTTCGTCGTAGGCGGCATCGGGCACCCGGGCGACGAAAGCGATGGTCGAGCCGTCCGGCGACCACGCGGGCTGGGTCACGTCTTCCTTGAGGCTGGTGAGCTTGCGCGGCTCGCCGCCGGCCAGCGGCATCACGTAGAGCTGCATGGCCTTGCCCTCGCGGTTCGAGGTGAAGGCAAGCTGCGAACCGTCCGGCGACCACCGCGGATCCGCGTCGTGCTTCGCGCCGGAGGTGAACCGGCGCGGCTCCGCCGCGCCGTCCGCCGGCGCCAGCCAGATCGCCCCGCGGTAGTCGTTGGCCTTGGCGTCGACGGCTGCGACGACGTAGGCCACGGTCTTGCCGTCGGGCGACAGCCGAGGATCGGCCACACCCGTGAGCTCGAAGACATCCTCCGGCACCATCCCGTTCATCCCCTACCCCCTCGATCGTCGTGTGGATCTTGGCCGCTCGCGCGCCTGGCCCCCGGCGCGGCGGCGAGAGAGCGCCTCAGCCCAGGTCGCGCCGCCAGTCCCACTCGGGCGCGATGACCTGCGTGCCCTCGGTGTCCTCGACCTCGCGGCGCCAGGCCACGCGCTGGCCGACGCTGGCGCGCAGGCGCCAGCGGAAGGTCTTGTTGGCGTCGTCCACGGCCTCCTTGACCGCGGCGAGGCGGTCGTACACCCTCGTCATGGCCTCCTTGGAGAGCCCGTAGTCGTCGACCATGGCGATCACGACGTCAAGGTTCGTCGTGAGGTCGTGGTACAGCCCCCAGTCGCGGGAGCACACGTCGGCGATGTGCATGACGTCGATCGACGCGTCGTCGTCGCTGTCGCGCAGCGGCACGTCCTTGCAGAGGGCGATCACGTCGTGGACGTCCTTCTGGTTGATCTTGCCGATCTGCAGCTTGGCGATGAGCGCGTCGGCGGGCGTAATGGCGTAGTCGTCGATGTCGAGCCGGTCGCGCACGTCGACGTCGTGGTCCATGCGCATCACATCGAGGAAGATGTCCACGTGGTCGACGAGCGGCGGCTCATACGGCGTGTGGCCGGCCGCCGCCTCCGCCTGGGCGCGCTCCTCCTTCAACGCCTCGACCTTGATGTACTGCAGCTGGCCGGCGTCGGTGGACTGCGTGACGTAGCGATTCTCGGCGTAGCCGAGCGCGGTGAACACCTCGTGCAGCTCGCTGTTCTGGGACGAGAGCCCGACGAAGTCGATGTCGGAGTACTCACGGTCCATGAAGTCCAGGTCGATGCAGTAGCGCCGGATGGCGAGCCCTCCGGTGAGGCGCAGCTGGGCGCCGTGTTCCTTGACCGCGTCGATGATCGCCATCGCCTCCGCCATGAGGCAGTCGGCGCGCCGCAGGGGCGCTTGCGTCTCGCCGGCGCCCGATTTGAGCACTGCGCCCTGTGTCGCGGCGCCGGACATGCTACGCAGGTCCTCGACGGGGTGAAGAATGGCGTCGAGGACGTGCCGCGCCAGGTACACCCGCGGCCAGCGCTTCTCGTCCCACTCCGCAAGCAGCCCCTTGGCCTCGAGCTCGCGGACGGCGCGACGCGCGGTCGGGTTGGTGACGCCCAGCACGCGCTGTGCCTCGGGGACCGTGATGCAGGGAGTGCGGAACAGTTCGTCGGCGAGCGCGAGCGCGTGCCCCTTCACCTTCTCGCGGTCGCGGGCGTAGTGCCGGATGAGCACCCGCGCCTGCCGCGTCGCGCGGTCGGCCGTCTCGTGGACGCCGGTGGCGAAGAACGTCAGCCAAGGCAGCCAGTCGGCGTGCGTCCGCACGCGCTGCAGCAGGGCGTAGTACTCGTCGCGATACCCCTCGAAAAAGGCCGAGAGGTAGAGCAACGGGCGCGTGAGGCGCTGGCGCTCGATCAGGAAAAGCGTGATGAGGAGCCGGCCGAGGCGCCCGTTGCCGCCCACGAACGGGTGGATGGTCTCGAACTGCGCGTGCAGCATGGCGCACTGCACGAGATCGGGCAGCTTGCCGCGCTCCTGAAGGAACGCCTCCCACGCGGCGAGCGCCTCGGGCAGCTCGGACATCGGCGTCGGCACGTAGGTCGCGGTGGCCAGGGTCGCGCCGGGCGGGCCGATCCAGTTCTGCGAGGTCCTGAACTCGCCCGGCGTGCGCGCCATGCCGACCTCGTCGCGCAGCAGATGCGCATGCAACGCGCGGATGAAGTCGAGCGACAAGCGCTCTTCGCGCAGACGCTCCACGCCGAAGCGCAGGGTGGAGATACAACTGCGCACCTCGCGCAGATGGTCGCGCGGCACACTCGGTCCCGCGGCGGCGACCTGGTCGAGGAGGAGGTCGGAGAGGCTCACCCGGGCGCCCTCGATGCGCGAGGAGCAGAGCGCCTCCTGGCGCTTGAAGGGCGCGTCGAGTAGCTGCGGGTCGGGCAGCTGTCCGCCGACGCCGGACAGCTCGCCGAGCGCCGCGTCGGCGCGCGAGAGCGCGAGGACGAGCTCGGGGCTGTAGGTCAGCTTCGGCGGTAGCGGGGCCGGGACGAAGGCCGCATACCCTTCGGGGCAGCTGACGACCTCGCCGGATCCAGGAGCGTGGAACTCGGTCGGGTCCACGACATCACCTTCGATCTTTCGGGAAGGTCACACGGTCGGCAGGGATTTGAAAGCATGCGGAGCAATTGTTGCGAATCGCTGAAGGTCGTGCAAGTGCGCGGCGGCTCAGCCGCCGTCGGCCGGCGCCAGCGTCCTCTGCAGCCGCTCCTCGAAGTCGGCCATCGTCTCGCCGCCGTAGCAGTAGATGCGGGGCAGGGAGAAGAGGTCCCTCGCGGTGGCGGCGCCGAACCGCGTGCCGGTCGCGGCGAGGTAGCCGGCCCTGCGCACCGCCAGCTTGACCCGCCGCGTGTAGATGCCGCCCGGGTAACAGAAGAAGTCCACAGGAACGTCGAAGAGCTGTTCCAGACGGCGGCGCGACTCACGCAGCTGCCAGCGCAGCTGCGCGCCGTGCAGCTGCGCCAGATCGGCGTGCGAGACCGAGTGCGATTCGAGCCCCCAGCCATCGTCGAGCAGGCCCTGCACCATGTCGGGCGTCAGGCTCGTCGCGGGTGCGTTCGAGCCCAGGTAGAGCGCGGCGGAGACCAGGTCGAGCTCCGCCGGCCAGTCGTACTCGCGCAAGACAGGCGCCGCGTTGCGGACCTGGTCGGCGTACCCGTCGTCGAACGTGATGACCACCGGCTTGGGCGGGAACTTGCCCTCGCCGGTCCAGGAGTCATACACGCGGCGCAGAGTCACGGCCTGATACCCGTGCTCGGC